>OHSI01001447.1_pt1 | contig 12272 bp, 6 predicted proteins | sample 1578641 | NCBI WGS metagenome assembly OHSI01 (sample SAMEA3879535, study PRJEB24766) | human gut metagenome | biome: human-associated habitat; feature: feces | place: USA | collected 1985/1987 | reverse complement strand
TATACACCCTTAGCGGCGGAGAGCAGCAGCGTGCGGGCATAGCGCGCTCCATAATCACTTCGCCCGCAATAGTAATGGCGGACGAGCCTACGGGCAATCTTGATACGGCAACGGGCGAAATGGTGCTTACGCTGTTTCAAAAGCTGTTCAGGCAGAACGGCACAACGCTGATGATAGTTTCGCATGATGATGATATGCCGCGCCATGTGGACAGGACGATAAGACTGAGCGATGGAGCATTGATAGGGGAGGAAATAAACGCATGAATATAAAAAGAACAATTGCTGTGGTGATAATGCTAAGCATATTGCTTACGGCCCTGCCAACACTTGCCGCCGGCAAGGTGGAGCTGAGCTTTGATTGCGACCCGTCTACCGCAAGCATAGAGGTCATAGGTGGCAAGGCATACCTTGGTAACTACACCGTACCCGGAGACGGCACATATCCGTTTACGGCTACAGCTGACGGATACATGGATTACAACGGCTCTTTTGACGTGGTGGACGGCAAAGTATACTTCAACGGCGCTGAGTGCGGCGGCAATAAGATACATATTGTTATGAGCAAGCAGCTTTATCCTGTGCTCATAACCAAGAATCCGCAGAATATGACGCTTAATGTTACCGACTCGCTCGGCAATCCGGTAAGCGACACAGCCAACCTGCCCGCGGGAACGTATCTTTATACTGCATTTGCAGATGGGTACGAAAGTGCGGCAGGCAAGTTTGCCGTTGAAAATGCCCCTGCGGTGGTGAACATAACACTCAAAGCAATAGCTAAAACCACGCCGACTACAAGCGGCATAGGCGCGCTTGCGCTGCTGCCGGCAAACATTGCCGGGGAATATTACAGCGCGCCCACGGGAAGCCCGGGAGAACTGGTTAGCCTGTATCTTCCCGTTATAAATAACGGAGAACCGCTTACTGACATAACAATAGAGCCCATAATATCGAATAACGTTGAGGAATTCCCGTTTGCTGCGGATGCAGCAAATTATGGGCTGAGGCTGCCGGATCTTGGTACCGGGGCATGGGCCGTGGCCCAATATATGCTGAAAATATCGCCTTACGCCACAAATGGTGTAAAGACTGTGCAGTTCCGCGCCATATACCGCGAGAACGGCGTGCTTAGGGACAGCACGCTGAGCGCGAGCGTGACAATAGTGAATGGCTATGAAGCGCCGCAGGAAACGCTGCATACCGCGCCAAAGCTTATGGTGAGCGGCTATGCCGTGAATCTTGATACCATTTATGCAGGCGATGATTTCACGCTTACGGTGTTTGTAAAGAACACATCGGCCTCGGCTTCCGCCGTAAACATTACGGGTGCGCTTACGCTTGATCCGTCTGCGCTTATGGCGGCGCTTGGAAAAAGCGATACCGGCTACGCGGCTAAGATAGCGCCCGGCGATACTGCAGAAATAGTTTATGACCTTACCGCAATGCCGGATATCCAGGGCAATGCTCAAATAGCCATAAAGCTTGAATACGAGGATAAAGAGAATACCGCCGCAAGCGTTACGCAGACCATAACGCTGCCCATAAAGCAAAGGATGCGCATAAGCGTGGATCAGCCGGAAATATTCGCGGAAGGCGCAGCGGAGGGGGATTACATCGCCGTGTCGCTGCCGATAGTGAACAAGGGCAAAACGAAGGCATACAACGTTGAAGTAAAGCTTGAAAGCGAAAAGCTGAGCATGAGCGAAAGCTATTACGGCGGCGATATACTGCCGGGTGCTAAGCAAAGCGCAGAGTTTCAGCTGCTTTGCCTTAATGGCGGCGCAGCGGACGGAACGCTGACGGTAAGCTTTGAAGACGCCGAAGGCAATATATATGAACAGAATGTGCCTATACAGGTCGACATTGCCGAAAGCATAAGCATACCTGCTGCGGCGGATACGGAAGCCGAACAGCCGCAGGAGAAGCCCGCAGCATTCCCAATATGGATAGCAGCGGCGGGCGCGGCGGCAGTAATCGCGGTGGCGGCAGCGCTGATAATAAAAAAGGGGCGTAGCAATGCGGCCAAGTGACTTTATACGCACAGGCATAATAAACCTATCACGGCGGCGCGTGCGCACAAGCCTTACCGCGTTATCAATGGCGATAGGCGTAATGTGCATACTGATGCTGGTTTCGGTGGGCATAGGGTATGAACAGGCGTATAGAGAATCGATAGAGGCAATGGGCAGCCTTACAAAAATAGATGTTACGCAAAAGAACGGCTCAAACGGGAAAATAGCCATTCTTAACAAAAAGGCGGTCGCTGCGTTTAAGGGTATAGACGGCGTTGAGGCGGTGACGCCCGTGCTGCAGTCAACGGCGTACCTTAAAAGCGGGAAATACATAACGATGGTAAGGCTGTATGGCATAGATATGGATACGGCGGCAAGTTTCGGCATAGCGCCGATTGAAGGCGAACTGCCAAAGAAAGGCACGCGGCTCATGCCGGAGCTTATGGCAACGGATGACCTGGCGGCAAGCTTTGCGGAGCCGGATACATGGAAAGAAGCAATAGACCGCAACGGCAAACCGCTGATAGATCTTATGCGCGCAAACGTGAAGATGACGTTTGATTATGCAAGCCTTGTGGGCGACTATATAGAGGGCGAGGACGGCAGGGCCGTGCCACTTGGCCAAAGCCTTAGGGCGAGCGTTACGGGAATATGCAGCGCAATGAACTATACCTATTCATGCTCGGCGTTTCTGCACATGGATACGCTCAAGGCAATAGCTGGAAACAGCAACGCCGCAGCGGACAAAAACGCGGCCGAATACCCGTTGGTCTGGGTAAAAGTAAGTAACGCTAACGATGTTATGGAAATAGCTTCGCTTATACGAAGCGCGGGCTTTGAAACATACAGCCTTACGGACATGCTGGAATCCGTAAAGGAGCAGACGGCAAGGATACAGGGATTGCTGTTCGCAATAGGTGCCGTGGCGCTGCTGGTTGCGGGGCTATGCATAGCGAACACGATGATGATGGCCATAAACGAACGGCGCACGGAGGTTGGCATACTGAAGGTGCTTGGCAGCGAACTTCGCGATATTGCGGCTATGTTCCTTACCGAGGCAGCAATGATAGGCTTGCTTGGTGGGCTTGTGGGAATAGGGCTGAGTTTTGCGCTGCGTGCCGCGCTGAACGGCATGCTGAGCGAAATGGATGTGCGTTCCGTAATGCCGGTATGGCTTGCGGGATTCGCGCTGGCGTTTTCGGTGGTAATTGCGGTTATAAGCGCGCTTATACCTGCAATGAACGCAATGAGAATATCCCCGCTTTGCGCAATGCGGGATGAATAGAGATAAGGAGAGCATGTATATGAAACTAAGGATGCGAATATGCGCGGCGCTTATTGCAATGCTGATGCTTTGCACATCGTTTGAATCGCTTGCGCTTGAAGGGGAGAGCTACACTTCATCTGAACAGCAGCTCATATTGTCCGTACAGTCCGCAATACAGCAGGGCGCGGCATATATGCTCAATCCCGTAGGCAGCTATTATCCGGAAAACGGGCTGAGTTTCGGCACGCTGCAGGGCGACTGGGCGGCATTTGCCCTGGGCAGGAGCGGCTTGGCGATACCGTATGACATATGGCAAAAATATGCGGATAATTCAAGCGCGGCAATGGCAAAAGCCATAGAGAAGGTGAAGGCTGAGCACAGCGACATAACAACTCTGCCGCTTCTGCATTACCGCAAGCGTACCGAGAATATGCGCGCAATGATAGGATATACATCGCTTGGCCTTGACGTGCATAACGTGGCGGGATACGACATAACCCGCGCGCTGGGCAACTATACGGATATTATATGGCAGGGCATAAATGCTACCATATTCACGCTTATCGCCCTGGATACGCTGAATTACGATATGCCGCAGCTTACATATGAAGAAATGAGCCAAGGCGTTCATGGTACGGCCGTACAGGCCACTCGGGAAATGCTTGTCACGCGCATAATGTCTCAGGAACTGCCAAGCGGCGGCTGGGTACTGGATACTGGCTTTGAGGTTGAAGACGGGGAAGGTTCCGGCAGCTTTACGCCGTCCACCGATAAGGCCGATCCTGATATTACCGCAATGGCAATACAGGCGCTCGCGCGGTACAGGAGCATGAACGTTACCGTGAACGGTACGGAGAAAAACGTTAGCGATGCGATAGAGCGCGGACTTAACGCGCTGAGCGCAATGCAAAAGAGCGCGGGCGATTTCGATTCATGGGGCACTACGAACGTTGAAAGCACGGCGCAGGTGCTTATGGCGCTTATAGCAATGGGCATAGACCCGCTAAAGGATGATCGGTTTATAACAGCAAGCGGTAACACGCTTATAAACGGCATATTGCGCTATCATGTTGCGGGTTCGGGCTTCCGACATGTTATGGACGGCTCTGTCAACGCTATGGCGACCGATCAGGCAATGTATGCGCTGGTAGCTTACGACCGCTTCCTGAAAGGCAAGAATTATATATACAACATGAGCGACAATTTAGAAGCTCATGCAATATCGATAGATACAGCTGAGCATGGCACGCTGAGCGCAGCTGAGAGCGCATCCCAAGGGCAGCGGATAACCGTGTATGCGTCCCCTGAGGACGGCTATGTGCTAAGCGATGTAAAGGCGTATCTGTATCAATCCGAAATAGCCTTTGACAATGGAGTAATGCGCGTTTCATGGGAACATACACCAACGTATCAGCAGGCTGATGTAAGCCAAGACGGGCTGAGTGCAAGCTTCATAATGCCAAACGTACCCGTGCTGATACGGGCTGAGTATGGCGAGGGTGGCCAAACGGGCGAAAGCTATGGATTTATACAGACCAGTGTAAACGGCTCCGTGCGCGTATCAAAGGATAGCGCAAGGGCGGGCGAAAGGGTGCTTATAAGCCCCAAGCCGCTTGACGGTTATGAATACATAGAAGGCACAATCAGCGCAATAGGGCCAAACGGCGAAAGCATTGCACTGAGCGAGAACGCGAGCGGCGGCTGGGAATTCACAATGCCCAGCGGCAGCGTGACGCTGTATGCGGAGTTCAGCGAGCTGCAAACCATAGGCCATGTGACAATATCCATAGAGAAATTCACGCTCGGGCAAGGATACATGATTGAGCCTGTACAGGTAGAGCTGCGCCAGAATGACAGCGTTGCAAAAATAATAACCCGCCTGCTTGATGACTATGGCATGACATATACACTTGGGCCGGGCGCAAGCATAGAGAGCGGATTCTATCTTGCAACCATAACCGACGGCAGCGACCCTAACGAGGAGATAAATCCGCCGCAGTACATTGTGGACGCCATAAATAAGGATGGCGGCGAGCTTGAATACACGCGCGGCGGCGAAAGCCTTGGCGAATTCGACTACGCGCAGAAGTCCGGCTGGATGTATTCGGTGAATGGTGCGTTCCCGAACTACGGTGCATCGGATTTCACGACCACTTCTGGTACAAATCCGCTGAAGGATGGCGACGTTATACGCTGGCAGTTCACCCTTTGGGGACTTGGTGCGGACATAGGCGGCGGCTTTGATGGCGATGAAACGTCCGGCTCGTTTGAACATTCATATACCGCAATAGCCGACAGAACTGCGGCTACAAGCACTCTTGCGGACGCTAACAGCAACTATTCCGCATGGGTAGCTGCAAACAGCGGCACATATTCCGCGGCGCTGAGCGCCATGGCGGACCTTACCATATCCGAATCCGCCCTGAACGAAGCGCTTGCGCCTGTGCGCGCAATGCTTGCGGCGAACAAGGATGAATTCAGGATAATACTGCCCAACAGCGCCGCTGCGAACGGCCACAAGATAACCGTAAGCAGCAAGGCGAAGGCGGGCGACGACGTTACGGTAACGGTAACGCCTACGGATGGATACGAACTGTATCTTGGCAGCCTTAAAGCGAACGGCGTGAAGCTGAGCAAAAAAGGCGATGCATACAGCTTTGTTATGCCGGCGGCGGATGTTGCCATAACGGCAAGCTTCTGCAAGGAAGGCACCGGCCCAGCCGAAGCGAAGGGCGATGCTAACGGCGACGGCAGCGTGAATATAGCGGACGTTGCGCTGATATGCCGATACATAATGGGCGAAGCTCAGCTTGGTGCGGATGCACGCGAGCTTTGCGACATGAACGGCGACGGCAGCATAAACGTTACGGACGCGGTGCTTGTTTGCATGAAGGTAGCCGGAAATTAACTTTAGGTATTTTAGCCCCTTACCCAATGAAGGTATAAAGGCTTTAATATAAAAACCAGAAAGGAAGGTAAACCAATGAAAAAAAGAGTATTGGCATTGATGCTCGCGCTTGTTATGGCGCTTTCCCTGCTGCCGATGATGGTGGCGGCGGAAGGCGAAGCACAGGCGACGGAACCCAATTCTGCGCAGATGCAGAATGAAACCGAGGTTACACCAACCCCGGAAGTACAGGAGACCATTGTTCCCGTGGAGGAACAGCGTACCTATGGCTCGCCGAGCGGGGAACTCGCAACGATAACCGTTACCAGCGAGAACACGCGCACCGGAGCCACGACCGGCAAGGTAAAGATAGGGGTGGATAAGCCGTGCAAAGTATATTACACGGTTACTGAGGAAAACGCTGATTGGCCCGGCAATCCAACGGCAGAAGATGAAGAGAGCGGAAACTTCTGGCCTTATACCCAAGTGGGTAAGGATACGGAGCATGTAATTACGGTTACGGCAGATGGGATAAACAGCTTTTTCGAGCTGGATATCAAAGATATTCCTACTCAGGAAAAATGTAAGGTTTGGCTTATAACGACGGATGAGAATGCTACGATCGATATGGGCAAGATAGTTAACGTATCGATCCCGAAGTTTGAAGGCCAGACCGAACCGGAGGCTCCTAAGGCCAGTGTAAAGGTATACTTTACATTCTATGATGGCAAGAATTATTGCTTCCCCGTCGGCAGAACCGAGATAACCGCCGTTGAAGGCACCGCTGCCAAGTATGGCATGGAGAACGCTAAGGCCGGCCACCTGGTGGGCGGAATGGACCACAGCATAAAGGCCGGTCAGGTCAGCGTGCTTGATGCGCTGCTGTGCGCGCATGAGGCTGTATATGGCGATGCATTCACCAAGGATACAATGAGCAGCTATTTTGGCGGCAGCAGCAGCTTTGTGACGAAAATATTCGGCGTGGATGGCAGCATCGGCTATGCAGTAAACGACCGTCTGCCCGTAGGCCCAAAATACGATGGCTATGCCATAAACGAGTATGCGCTCAGCGAGGGCGACGACGTATATTTCTTTATATACGCCAGCCCCTACTGGGGAGATTACCTCAGCTACTTTGATAAGAAGCAGCTTACGGTTAACGCGGGCGAGGAAATAACGCTTAAGCTTTCCGGTTACATGGCCATGGAGCAGATGGGCACTCCCGGCAAGGATACAAGACCAATCACCACGATGGAAAACATCGAGGGGGCTGAAATAGATCTGCTTGATGAAAAATACGAATTTGGCGATTACCTCGGACTGACTGATGCGGAAGGTAAAGTAAAGCTGAAATTCGATAAGGCGGGAACATATTATGTTTCGGCGATAGGCGAATCAAGCACAACATTCCCCATAACCGGGCCGTGGTGCGAAATAACCGTAAACGAAGCCAAGCCCGGCGAAAGCGACCTGAACGGTATGCTGGTATATAACGGTACCGTTGCAAACGATACCACAGTTATACTGAAAAACAGCACGGATTCATTTACCACCACAAATATATTTGAGTGGAACAAGTATGAATACGATCTTGGTACCGTGACCGATAGCAGTAATCAGCTTCGCTTTAAGCTGAATCTTCCCGCTGGCGCAAAGGCAACGCTGCATTATACCGACCTTAACGGCAACGCAGCCACCAAGGACGCCACCAAGTCCAGCAGCAACGCCGCATGGATAAGCTGCCTTAAGCCCGGTAAGAACACCGTTAAGGTGGTCGTTACCCCGCCCGCAGGCAGCACCGTTGGCGAAAAGACCTATACCATAAACGTCAACTGCCAGCCCAGCCTTACCGCGCTTGCGCTGTCCGCTAACGGCAATGAGGCGTATCTCAATCCCACGTTCAAAAACAGTGTGTATGATTATAGCGCGGATATCAGTGCAGCTATTGAAACCGTGCTTGTTACCGCCACGCCAAAGGATGCCTCCTGCACCGTTACCTATAACGGACAGACTGACAACAACGTGGACATAAAGGATACCGACACGATAGTTGTCCGCGTTGAAAAGGACGGTATATACAGCGAATATACCATAAAGCTTAACAAGAAAACCGCCTACACCGTCAAGTTCGAAACATATCCCGCGAATGCGATAGTAAGGCTTCAGGATCCTAAAAAGGCTATACTTTCGCCCAATGCGGATGGCGTATATGAAAACCTGCTGCCGGATACAGATTACACTTGGGTAGTTACCTGCAAGGGCTACGTTACCAAGACCGGCACGCTGAATACCCCCGCGCAGCTTACCAACGGCGTACTGTCAGTTATACTTTCCGCCGCGCCCGCGTCTAACTTGCCTGATTATTCGGGCGAATGGCCGACATTCAGGAACAGCAAGAACAATAACGCCCTTACCAACACCGTAACGCCCGACAGCGCAGCAACCGCTGAACTCAAGTGGGTTAAAAAGTACGGCACGGGCTGGAGCGCATCAACCTCTATACCTATAATAGTAAACAATAACGTTTACTTCATAATGGGCAGCAAAATAATCCGCGCCGATAAAGCTACCGGTGATGTGCTAAGGGAAGGCACGCTCAAGGGCAGCGCAGGCTTTAGCACCAACTCACTTGTTTATGCAGAAGGCATGGTGTTTGCTCAGGTCGGCAACGGCGTAATACAGGCGTTCAATGCGGATACGCTTGAAAGCCTTTGGGTAACGGAAGCCATAGGCGGCCAGACCATATCGCCTATAACCTACTATAACGGCTATATTTACACCGGCATGTGGAGAGGTGAAACCAATATGCAGAACTTTGCCTGCTTCTCCGTAACCGATGAAGACCCCACAAACGGCTTTGAAACCAAGTATGCAACGTGGCTAATGCCTCATATGGGCGGTTATTATTGGGTAGGCGCATATGTGAACGACGTTTGCGCGGTATTTGGTTCCGATGACGGCACGAGCGACAGCAATAGCCCCACTGCGGTGCTGTACTCCGTAAACCCCGTAACCGGCAGCGTCATTGACACCATAAATGATGTAAAGGGCGATATCCGCTGCTGCGTCGTATATGATTCCGGCCGCGTGTATTTCACTACCAAGGGCGGTTATCTCTACTCAGTAGGTCTTAATTCCAACGGTACGTTTGACCATGCTTCAATCAAGTCTATCCAGATAGGCAGCATGTCCACCAGCACCCCCGTAATATATAAGGGCAGGCTGTATGTGGGCTGCTCCGGCAAGGGCTATGACTGGGACGGTGATTCAGGCAGCGGCATAGCCGTGGTAGATGTATCCGGCGGCAAGCTTGATATAATTTATAAGGCATCTACTCCCGGCTACCCGCAGGCAGGCGCGCTGGTAAGCACCGCGTTTGAAGCCGCGACAGGCAAGGTGTATGTGTATACCACTTACAATAAGAACCCCGGCGGAATATACATAATAGAGGACAGCGCCGGCCAGACCGAACCGAGCGCGAACAACGGCGACCTGTATGTGCCCGAAAAGGCATATCAGCAGTATTGCATAAGCACCATCTGCGCGGACAGTGAAGGCACACTCTATTACAAGAATGACTCCGGTGCGCTGATAGCCGTTAAGAGCAAGGCTAAGCTGCCCGAGCCTCCCAAGCCCGACTATAAGCCCGACTGGCCCGGAGGAAGCGTATTCGGCCCGGGCTCAAATGTGCCTACTCCGCCCACGGCTCAAATGCCCGTTACAGGCGGCGAAGAAAGCATACTGCCTATAGCCATGCTTATTGCCGGCGCGGTTATGCTGGTTGGACTCAGGCGCAAAAAGAGAGTATAATATAAACAAAAACGGGAGATAAGCCGAAATGGAGTTCGTGTATAACGATATGAGCGCGCAGGTGAGCATGGCGCAATACATAAACGATTGCGTTGATGTGCCGCGCATAATAAAGGGATGCCAAGGCTGTAAAAACTATGCCAAGCTTTGGTCATGCCCGCCATTCGGCTTTGACCCCGTTAAGATTTGGCGTGATTATTCTAAGCTGACGCTGTACGCAAGGAAGATATCCTTCCCAAAGGAGCTTACGGAAAAAACATTCGATGCATATGGGCTTACGGCGCAATATTTTGAAATATGGAATAAGGAACGCAGGAAGTTTTTTATCGAGCTTATGGAACGGGAACAGAGCACGCCGGGTAGCCTTATGCTTGCCGCGGGCTGCTGCGACGAATGCGCAACGTGCGCGCGGGCAAACGGCGCGCCGTGCATAAAGCCCGACAGGCTCAGATATTCCATAGAGTCCCTTGGCGGGGACGTTGAAAAAACGCTGGAGCTTTATTTTAACGAAAGGCTGCTTTGGGGCAGGGAAGGGCATATGCCCGAATATATGCTGCTTGTGGGCGGACTGATGCAAAAATAAATATCGCCTATATTCCCGCGCCATGGCTTCTGTTGGACCGGAGGGCCTGTGCGCGGGGATAAAAATAAGCTTACCCCAAAGGGTAAGCTTATTTTGTGTATTTAATGATTAAAAGTCACATTCCTGCTCGATATGCGCTATAAGCTGATCGATGGGCATACGAATCTGCTCCATAGTATCGCGGTCGCGCACGGTAACGGTATTGTCCTCAAGCGTATCGAAGTCAACCGTTATGCACATGGGCGTGCCGATCTCGTCATGGCGGCGGTAACGCTTGCCGATGGCGCCGGAATCATCGTAATCTACCATGAACTTCTTGGAAAGCATGCTGTAAATTTCGCGCGCCTTGTCGCCCAGCTTGTTCTTCTGCAGCGGCAGAACTGCGGCCTTATAGGGAGCGATGGCGGGATGCAGATGCAGAATGTTCCTCACGTCGCCGTTTTCAAGCGTTTCTTCATCGTAAGCGTCGCACAGGAGCATCAGCAGCATTCTTTCTACGCCAACGGAAGGCTCTATGACATAAGGCACATACTTTTCGTTGGTGAAAGGATCGGTATAGGTAAGATCCTGACCGGACTGCTTGGCATGTGCGCTCAGGTCGAAATTGGTGCGGCTCGCAACGCCCCAAAGCTCGCCCCAGCCGAACGGGAACTTGTATTCTATATCGGTGGTGCCGTTGGAGTAATGCGAAAGTTCGGCCTTCTCATGCTCCCTCAGGCGCATATTTTCCTCGTGTATGCCAAGGGACAGCACGAAGTTCTTGCAGTATTCCTTCCAATACTGGTACCAGTCAAGCTCGGTGCCGGGCGCGCAGAAGAATTCAAGCTCCATCTGCTCAAACTCGCGGGTACGGAATATGAAGTTGCCCGGGGTTATCTCGTTGCGGAAGGACTTACCAATCTGGCCTATGCCGAAAGGTATCTTGCGGCGGGTGGTGCGCTGCACATTCTTGAAGTTTACGAATATGCCCTGCGCGGTTTCGGGACGCAGATATATCTGGCTGGCAGTGTCCTCGTTAACGCCCTGGAATGTTTTGAACATCATGTTGAACTTGCGGATAGGTGTGAACTCGCTCTTTCCGCATTCGGGGCATACTATGCCTTTTTCGGCAATGTATGCGGACATCTGCTCATGTGTCCATCCGTCGGGATGTACGTCCTCAAGGCCGTGCTTTTCGGCATATTCTTCAATAAGCTTGTCCGCACGGAAACGGGCTTTGCAGCTCTTGCAGTCCATAAGCGGGTCGTTGAAGTTCACAACGTGTCCGCTGGCTACCCAAACCTCTGGGTTCATCAGTATGGCGGAGTCGAGACCGACATTGTATTCGCATTCCTGCACAAATTTGCGCCACCATGCTTTTTTTACGTTGTTTTTCATCTCCACGCCCAGAGGGCCATAATCCCACGCGTTTGCAAGGCCGCCGTAAAGTTCGGAGCCGGCGAAAACAAAGCCGCGATTTTTGCAAAGCGCAACTATTTTATCCATACTATATCCGCTCATTAGGTATAACCTCCTAAAAATTTATAGCGATTTTTTCAATATTAAATATGATACCATAGGCATGGCGTTTGTTCAAGTGTTGCTAAAACATATGGGTTAGGGATATAATATAGTGTCTGTATTTATGTATATAAGAAAGGATGCGTATGAGGAAAGATACTGCTGTGCCGCAGGGTGAGCTGGAAAGCGCACGCTTGGCGGCTGAAAGGATAAA
>OHSI01001442.1_pt1 | contig 12313 bp, 9 predicted proteins | sample 1578641 | NCBI WGS metagenome assembly OHSI01 (sample SAMEA3879535, study PRJEB24766) | human gut metagenome | biome: human-associated habitat; feature: feces | place: USA | collected 1985/1987 | reverse complement strand
GAACCTCGCCCCTACGAACGAAACGACAGCATTATCCACGTTTTGACACACCCACGTTATTTATTTCAAGTACTCGGTAACGTTCTTTTCAATACGTTCGGCGATATTGTCAGTATCAGCTTTTACAAACTTCTCACCGGTAATGTGCTCGAACAGTTCCATATAACGTTCGCTGATAGAGTTTACGATTTCTGGAGTCATTTCGGGAACCTTTTGTCCTTCTTTACCTTGGAAGCCGTTTTCCATCAACCATTCGCGTACAAACTCTTTGGAAAGTTGTTTCTGAGGCTCACCTTTTGCAAAGCGTTCTTCGTAACCTTCCGAGTAGAAATAGCGGCTTGAGTCGGGAGTGTGGATTTCGTCCATCAGGTAGATAGTGCCGTTGTGCTTACCGAATTCGTATTTGGTATCTACCAGAATCAATCCGCGTTCGGCAGCGATTTCTGTACCGCGTTTGAACAAAGCCAATGTATATTTCTCCAAAGTTTCATATTCTTCAGGAGTAGCCAATCCTTGTTTCAGGATTTCTTCCTTGGAAATATCTTCGTCGTGCAGACCCATCTCAGCCTTGGTAGTCGGAGTTACAATCGGTTCCGGGAACTTTTGGTTTTCTTTCATCCCTTCGGGAAGTTTCACACCGCAGATTTCGCGGACACCGTTTTTATAAGCACGCCATGCGCTACCGCAAAGGTAACCGCGGACGATCATTTCTACAGGGAAGCCCTGGCACATAACACCTACAGTTACCATAGGGTCGGGAGTAGCCATTTTCCAGTTGGGGCAGATGTCGGTGGTTGCATCCAAAAACTTGGCTGCAATCTGATTCAGCATTTGTCCTTTGTAAGGGATACCTTCGGGCAGAACTACATCGAATGCAGAGATACGGTCTGTAGCTACCATTACTAACTTTTCGTCATTGATGTTGTACACATCACGCACTTTACCGTGGTACACGTTTTTTTGTCCCGGAAAGTTAAAGTCTGTTCTTGTTAATGCTTTACTCATGTCTTTTTTATATTAAATGAATTGTTTTTCTTCTTGCAGGGTCAGATAGTCTTTTGTGATTTGTCGGCCGCAGCTTTTTCCATCCGCTCGGCTTTCTGCTTATCCTCAAACTTTTCGTAAGCTTATGCCGCACGATATCTTTTTTATTCAGTTCGATAAAACTGATGCCTTTTACCCCTTTCAGAATCTTCAAGGCCTGCACCAGTCCCGAAGTTTGCGATGACGGCAAATCGATTTGCGTCATATCTCCCGTAACAATCATTTTGGTGTTCATCCCCATGCGGGTGAGGAACATTTTGATTTGCTGTGTCGTGGTATTCTGAGCTTCGTCCAATATCACCACGGCATCGTTCAGTGTACGTCCGCGCATAAATGCCAGCGGAGCAATCTGAATCACATTCAGTTCCATATATTCTTTCAGTTTGGCAGCCGGAATCATATCCTGCAGAGCATCATACAGCGGTTGCAGATAAGGATCAATCTTATCTTTCATATCACCGGGAAGGAATCCGAGCTTTTCACCGGCTTCCACTGCCGGGCGGCTTAGAATAATTTTCTTGATTTCTTTGTTCTTCAGAGAGCGCACAGCAAGTGCAATGGCGGTATAAGTCTTGCCGGAACCGGCCGGACCGATGGCAAACAGCATATCGTTCTTTTCGTACTCCTGCACCAGTTTCAACTGATTGGGGCTGCGAGGCACGATAGGCTTTCCCGTCACACTGAATACAATCGTGTCGCCGGTCTTTTCCACTTGGGGTTTGCGTCCTTTGACAATATCCAGAATGACTTCTTCCTTCAATGAGTTATACTGTGCACAGTGTTTCTCCAGTGCCAGGATGCTCTCTTCGAAAGCACACATTTCTTCCTCGTCCCCCATTACTTTAATGACATTTCCACGTGCCACTATTCTCAGTTTGGGATACAAGGCTTTAATCATTTGCATATTGGCGTTGTTTACGCCATAAAAAATAACAGGATCAATATCCTCTAAAACAATATGTTTTTCTATCATTTAACTAGTTTAGGTACAGATGTACTATTTTATAGGGTGCAAATTTAATGAAAGGTTTTCATTGTTTTCATTTTCCGGGGCAATTTATTTGCATAAGCTTTCCCTGAAAAAAGATTTTAGGTTATCTTTGCCCGGCAATAATGAAAAAGACAATTAAAGTTATGAATTATATCAAATGTGCATGTTGCACTCTGTTTTCTCTTCTTTTTACTTTGACAGTATCTTCGGGGTGTAAGGAAAAGGATATGTCGATGAAGATGAATGAGCCTCGTAATATAAAAGGTGTAATCAGTTATAAGCGCAGTTTCGGTGACTTGAATGATACTCATCTGAGTGCGGCAAAGCGGATTGGTATCCGTCCCCTGGCTTCTCGTACAGAGGCGGAGGGGTTGGGTGGTAAATTGGTGGAGGTTGCTCCATGCGAGCGGTATGCCATGGACTCGCTCACACACTCCATTCCTTTTTTGGTGCCGAAAGCCGGTGCATTACTGGATACTATCGGAGCCAATTTTCTTGATTCGCTGACTTGCAAAGGGTTGAACCCGAATCAAATTATCGTTACTTCTGTACTTCGTACTTCCGATGATGTCAAGCGTTTGCGTCGCCGTAATGGAAATGCTTCCGCAAACTCTGCCCATGCATTCGGAACTACATTTGATGTGAGTTACCGTCGTTTTAAGAAGGTGGAAGACCCTGACGGGCGTCCTATGCAGGCTGTGAGTGCCGATACGTTGAAGCTTGTTTTGGCTGAAGTGTTGCGTGACCTTCGGAAAGCGGACAAATGTTACATTAAGTATGAGTTAAAGCAAGGATGTTTTCACATCACTGCCCGTTAACCCAACCTGTTGTTCTTAAATTTTTTATTCAGATTTCAAAATGCGATACTTTATATATCTGGCTTACGACGGAACAAATTATCATGGCTGGCAAATCCAGCCCAACGGTATGAGTGTGCAGGAAGCGTTGATGCGTGCGCTTTCTACTTTCTTGAGAAAAAAGATAGAGGTGGTGGGAGCAGGACGTACGGATGCCGGTGTGCATGCCCGGCTTATGGTGGCGCATTTTGACTTTGAAAAAGAATTGGATGGGGAGCAGATAACCGATAAGCTGAACCGTCTGCTTCCTCCCGATATTGCCGTGTATGGAGTAAAACGGGTGAGGGATGATGCGCACGCTCGCTTTGATGCTACTTATCGTACTTATAAATATTATGTAACTACTCGGAAAGAACCTTTCAATCGTCAATATGCATGGAGGCTTTTCAGTGAGCCGGATTTCGGGAAGATGAATGAGGCGGCCCATACTTTGTTTGATTATACCGATTTCACCAGTTTCAGCAAGTTGCATACCGATGTGAAGACGAATAATTGCAAGATAATGCATGCCGAGTGGACACAGGTCAGTGAAACAGAATGGGTATTTACCATTCAGGCAGACCGTTTTTTAAGAAATATGGTCAGGGCTGTGGTAGGTACATTGATAGAAGTGGGCCGTGGTAAACTCTCGATAGACGGTTTCAGGCAGGTTATAGAAAAAAAGGATAGATGCAGTGCCGGAAGCTCAGTGCCGGGACACGCCCTGTTTTTGGTCGATGTGGGATATCCTGAAGAATTGTTTGTCTTGTAAGGAAGAGATTATTGTTTTTCGGTGAGGTATTTCCAATAGCGCACAGGCATGTCTTGCCGATGCTTTCTCGGATTCCATCGCTCTTTGATGCAGATGGCCTTGAAATAAGTTTTCCATAATTGCCGGAACAGTTTCTCGTCGTTAGCCATCAGGCTTTCGTTCAACATACCTGTGACAAGATGGGCTTGTTGAGGATTCTCGAAAGTAACTTCCTTCATTTCCTTCAAGTCATAATAATATCCGTATTGCCGTTTCACGTCGTAGATAAGCCACGGTTGGTCGGCAAAACGGTCTTTGAAATGCTCTACTGCAAGAGGGAGGGCATTGAACTGTGGCTCGACAGCAGCAAAAAATGTTCCGTCCGCAGCTTTCTGAAAGCGGACAAACTGCATCAGATGTACCCGTTCTCCGTCCACTTTCTTGTAGATTTTCGATAATTCGAGTACGTCGGCATCTGCAAAGTTCGTCTCGATGGAACGGGGTGAGTCGATAGCCTTTCGTATATAGCGGAACAACCTCTTGTCTACTTCCGGCAGCTCCGACAGCCAGCAATAGGTGAGGGCGGACAGGGCATGGTGGGATATTTTCTTTTCCAACCCGCGCCACACGCGCATTGCTTTTCTTTCATCAGTACTGACGTGGAAGGTTTCATCGTAAAAGAGCGGTAACGGCTCGCCTTCCTTTAAAAGCAAGTCGGGGAAGGTTTTGCGGAAGTAGGCGTCAAAGATGCAGGTCAGCAGGCCTTCAAAGGTATAGTCGTAGATAAAGATGTTCATTCGTTTTCTGGTTCTTTAAATTCCAATATCAGTTGTCGTTCATCTGTCTTTTTCTTGGGCTTGGGTACCAATAGTTTCCTCACTCCTAAAGGAGTGAGCTCGTTTACTGTCCGGGTGGGTAGCTCATTGCAAGTGATAAAATATTGCGCTTTCTTCATTACTACTCCTATTTTCTTCAACTCATAGAATCCCAGTTTCGAAAAGCGGCGCGAAGCAACGATAAATCTTGCTGATTTCACCCCGATGCCCGGCACGCGGAGTATCATCTCGTAGTCGGCCCGATTGATGTCTACCGGAAATTGCTCGGGATGCCGGAGTGCCCAGCCTAGTTTGGGGTCAATCTCCAAATCGAGGTCAGGGTAGGAGTCATCTACTATCTCTTCCACCTTAAACTGATAAAACCGTAACAGCCAGTCCGCCTGATACAAACGGTTTTCGCGAACCAAGGGAGGCTGTTTCAGTGCCGGAAGCCGTTTGTCGTAAGTATTGACCGAAATATAGCCTGAATAATAAACGCGTCGCATTGTGGGATGCCGATACAGTGAAGAGGAAAGATACAGTATATCTTTGTCAGATTCCGATGTGGCTCCGACAATCATTTGCGTGCTTTGTCCGGCAGGGGCGAAGCGTGGAGTGTGGCGAAACTTCTTTCTGTCCTCTTTATTAGTGAGTACACCTTGCTGAATGTAGTGCATGGGTCGGTACACGCTTTGGTGGTCTTTTTCTGGAGCGAGAAGTTTGAGATTCTCCTCTTTAGGTATCTCTATGTTTACGCTCAGACGGTCGGCATAGAGTCCCGCCTCGTTTACCAGCTCGCGACTGGCGCCGGGAATGCTTTTCAGATGGATGTAACCGTTGAACCGGTGTATGAGTCGCAGGTCTTTGGCAACCCGCACGAGGCGTTCCATCGTATAATCGGGATTCCGCACTACACCCGAACTCAGAAAAAGCCCTTCGATGTAGTTGCGCCGATAGAACTCGATGGTGAGGTCCACCAATTCGCTCACCGAGAGCGTGGCACGGGGAATGTCGTTGCTGCGGCGGTTGATGCAGTAGGCACAATCGTAAATGCAATAATTGGTGAGCATGATTTTGAGTAGCGAAATGCACCGTCCGTCCTCTGCAAAACTATGGCAGATACCCCAACCTCCGACGGTGTTGCCCAGTGTGCCCGGTGAATTGCGGCGCACTGTCCCGCTGCTGGAGCAGGATACATCGTATTTGGCGGATTCCGCCAGTATCTTGAGTTTGGCAAGGACGTTTTCATTCATATCTTCGACAGGGATATTTTCGCCAAAAATACGGATAGTGTTTGAAACAGACAAGTGCTTTCTGATTATTTATATCAAATTGGATATTCCTTTTCGAGGCTTTTGTTGTAACTTTGCAGCCGATTAAAAAAAAACAGGTAAAAAGATGATGTGGTTACTTTTAGCTTTTCTCTCGGCAGCATTGCTGGGATTCTATGATGTATTTAAAAAGCAGTCGTTAAAGAACAATGCGGTAATTCCCGTGCTCACGCTGAATACGTTGTTTTCCAGTTTGATATTCCTTCCCTTCATTGTGTTGTCGGCATGGCGTCCCGATACATTGGAAGGCGGACTTTTTTTTGTTCCCGTGGCAGGGTGGGAGGTGCATCGATATATCATTTTGAAATCTGTCATTGTCCTTTCTTCCTGGATATTGGGGTATTTCGGCATGAAGAATCTTCCGATAACCATTGTGGGACCGATTAATGCCACCCGTCCGGTGATGGTGCTGGTAGGTGCCTTGTTGGTGTTTGGCGAGCGGCTGAATCTCTATCAGTGGATAGGAGTGCTGATGGCGGTCTTTTCTTTCTTTATGTTGAGCCGAAGCGGAAAGAAGGAGGGTATTGATTTCAGGCATAATAAATGGATATATTTCATTGTGATGGCCGCTGTGCTGGGAGCTGTCAGCGGACTGTATGACAAATATCTGATGGCGCCTGTCAGTCAGGGAGGCATCGGACTGGACCGTATGGTGGTGCAGTCGTGGTATAATATTTATCAGTTGTTTATGATGGGTGCCGTGTTGATGCTGCTGTGGTGGCCGAAACGACAGGCGAGCACTCCTTTCCGTTGGGATTGGTGCATTATATTGATATCCATCTTCCTTTCGGCTGCCGACTTTGTATATTTCTATGCGTTGAGTCTCGATGGCGCCATGATTTCCATTGTTTCGATGGTGAGGCGCGGTAGTGTGATTGTATCTTTTATTTTCGGTGCAATGGTATTCCGTGAGAAGAACCTCAAAAGCAAGGCGGTGGACTTGGCACTGGTGCTTATCGGTATGATATTTCTTTATTTCGGAAGCCGGTGAGAATTGTCAGGTGCTTCCATAAGAATATATGCTTGATAAGCAGTCTGTTGACCTATGGGGGTGAGGGACAGGTAGCCCGATTTTATCCTTCCCTCCTCTATCAGGAGAGGGTGTTGGAGGCGTAAAGACCGGTCGGCTTGTTCCGCTTCGCCGGGAGAGGTGTAATATTCTATTATGTAACGGCCTTGCACACGGTCACACACATATCTGTCATAAACCATTCGGGCCACTACCCCCATATTCATCCGCAGATTTATTTCCACACAGGGATGAATGGCATAGCCTGTCTTCGCCAAAGGCGTGCGGCATATCATCATGTCCACTCCCAGATAACCTTCATACTCGCCTATGGTGTGTGCTAGTTCGATGGTCAGCCTTCTGCAAAGCAGACGGAATACGGATGCGGGGACGTATGCCGACAATTTTCCCAGAATGTCGTCATCGGTTGCCAGAAGATTTTCTTTATAAATGCCGCGCTTGTCCGTCTCAAACAGAGAATAACCTATAAAGCGCACCTCACCCTTTCCATTGCTGAAAAACTCCATAGCAAAGTCTTTTACCTTATCATAAAACGGCTCGCCCACCACTGCTTGTTGGGTGTGGAGCACGTGCTGCACCCAACCTTTCAGCGGGCGGGTGAATTCTCCGGAAGTGTACTGGATACCTCGTCCGCTGCCCGACCACGGAGATTTGAGCACAGCCGATGGATGTGAACGGACAAAAGATTCGACTTCGTTCTCTGTATGAAACAGGAAAGATTCGCCAACAAACGGAACGTTGGTATCCGTGCCTTCAGGAAGAGTGAGAAAATCTTCCATCACGCAATCATATTCCGATACCGCAGAAGCGGAATGTAACCATTTCTTTTTGCGGATGGCCGACAATACGTGTACGGCCGTCTGTCGTCCCGAAAGTTCACGGATACGCTTCATCTCTTCATCTGTGAGGCAAGCCTGATTCGTGATTCCTGCTTCGCGTAACCGATGGAGTAGGGAAGGGTTCCATCCCCAGGGAGATATCTTAGTATAGGAAGAAGATAATCCGGTGACAAACTCCACTGCAGGAAGCAGCGGAGATAAATTTTTCACTTGTTCGCCGTGGAGCAAGGCATCTGTCAGCACCGCATCTCCCGGTGCGGCATACCATGCCGGAAGCACCGACAAATCGGCTGCCATCCGTCGCGCACTAGCCGGCGGCATGTAATAAGAATCACCACACGCCAATGCCATATCATTTTCAGGGTTAAACAGATAAAGAGTTTTCATTTACAGTGCAAAGATAGTCATTTCCTTGTCTATTAAAAGAAGAAAAATAATAATATTTTGCTATCTCCAGTTTGCAATTTGAATTAGTATTGCTATATTTGCAACCGATAAAAAAGCAACCATGGAAACCTTTTACAGAACACACAGTTATCTGGTGGAACATACAAATGCTCCTGTTCGCCGGGACTTGATGGACGAAATAGACTGGAATGACAGACTGATCGGTATCAAGGGAACTCGTGGCGTGGGGAAGACGACTTTCCTCCTGCAATATGCAAAAGAAAAGTTCGGAACAGATCGTTCATGTCTGTTTATCAACATGAATAACTTTTATTTCTCCAAATATACACTGGTGGATTTTGCAGGAGAATTTGTCAAACGCGGCGGCAAGGTATTGCTGATAGATCAAGTATTTAAATACCCCGAATGGAGCCATGACCTGCGTGCATGCTATGAAAAGTTTCCCGGACTGAAAATAGTATTCACGGGTTCGTCTGTGATGCGGCTGAAAGAAGAAAATCCCGAACTGAGCGGCATCGTGAAGGTGTATTACCTGAGAGGTTTCTCTTTTCGCGAATTCCTGAACTTGCAAAGCGGCAATAACTTCCGCGCTTATACCTTACAAGAAATCTTAGAGAATCATGAACAGATAGCAAAAACAATCCTGCGCAATGTCAAACCGCTTGATTTTTTTCAGGATTATCTGCATCACGGTTTCTATCCGTTCTTCCTTGAGAAGCGCAACTTTTCGGAGAATCTGTTGAAAACCATGAACATGATGATAGAAGTGGATATACTTCTTATCAAACAAATTGAATTGAAATATCTTTCGAAGATAAAAAAATTACTATATTTGCTAGCTGTGGACGGTCCTGTGGCTCCGAATGTCAGTCAGCTGGCTGCGGAGATTCAAACCTCGCGTGCCACCGTGATGAATTACATTAAGTATCTGGCAGATGCACGTCTTATCAATATGGTTTACCCCAAGGGAGAGGAATTTCCCAAGAAACCATCAAAATTGATGATGCACAATACCAATCTGATGTATTCCATTTATCCGGTAAAGGTTGATGAACAAGATGTTCTGGACACCTTTTTTATGAACACAATGTACAAAGACCACAAGCTGTACAAAGGCGATAAAGGCACTTCGTTTATGGTAGACGGTAACTTGCACTTCCGTATTTGTGCCGAAGGATGCAAGTTCAAGAATAACCCGAACGTATATTATGCCCCCCACAAACTGGAATTGGGACACGGCAATCAGATTCCGTTGTGGCTTTTCGGCTTTTTATATTAAGAGATAGAGAATAATTTTAATTACCTAATAATTAGTAATTGTATGACTAAACAAAAAAAATTCATCACTTGTGATGGTAACCAGGCAGCAGCACATATCTCGTATATGTTCTCTGAAGTAGCTGCTATCTATCCCATCACTCCGTCGTCTACTATGGCTGAATACGTAGACGAATGGGCTGCCGCAGGTCGTAAAAACATCTTCGGCGAAACAGTTTTGGTACAGGAAATGCAGTCAGAAGGCGGTGCAGCAGGTGCTGTTCACGGTTCTCTTCAGGCAGGTGCGTTGACTACCACTTACACTGCATCACAGGGATTGTTGCTGATGATCCCCAATATGTACAAAATTGCCGGTGAATTCCTGCCTTGCGTGTTCCACGTATCGGCTCGTACATTGGCTTCTCACGCATTGTGTATTTTCGGTGACCACCAGGACGTAATGTCTTGCCGCCAAACCGGTTTTGCAATGTTGGCAGAAGGTTCTGTACAAGAAGTTATGGATTTGGCCGGTGTCGCTCACTTGGCTACCATCAAGTCACGTGTTCCGTTCGTGAACTTCTTTGATGGTTTCCGTACCTCTCATGAAATTCAGAAGATTGAAATGCTGGAAAATGAAGACTTGGCCGGCTTGATAGATCAACAGGCTTTGGCTGAATTCCGTGCACGCGCATTGAATCCCAACAAGCCGGTTGCTCGCGGTATGGCTGAAAATCCTGACCACTTCTTCCAACACAGAGAATCTTGCAACAACTTCTATGAAGCTGTTCCCGCTATCGTAGAAGAATATATGAACGAAATCTCTAAAATCACAGGCCGTAAATACGGTTTGTTCGATTACTATGGTGCTGAGGATGCAGAACGCGTAATCATCGCTATGGGTTCTGTAACAGAAGCTGCTCGCGAAGCTATTGATTACCTGATGAGCAAAGGTGAAAAAGTGGGTATGGTTGCCGTACACTTGTACCGTCCGTTCTCTGCAAAACACTTCCTGGCTGCTGTTCCCAAAACTGTCAAGACTATTGCTGTTCTTGACCGTACCAAAGAACCGGGAGCTAACGGCGAACCTTTGTATCTGGATGTTAAAGACTGCTTCTATGGTGCAGAAAATGCTCCGGTTATCGTGGGTGGTCGTTACGGTTTGGGTTCTAAAGATACTACTCCTTCTCAGATTCTTGCCGTATTCAAGAACTTGTCTCTGCCGATGCCGAAGAATCACTTTACTATCGGTATCGTAGATGATGTTACTTTCACTTCTCTTCCTCAAGAAGCAGAAATCGCATTGGGCGGTGAAGGTATGTTCGAAGCTAAATTCTACGGACTGGGTGCTGACGGTACAGTAGGAGCCAACAAGAACTCTGTGAAGATTATCGGTGACAACACCGACAAGCACTGTCAGGCTTACTTCTCTTACGACTCAAAGAAATCAGGTGGTTTCACTTGCTCTCACCTCCGTTTCGGCGATACTCCTATCCGTTCTACTTATTTGGTAAACACTCCGAACTTTGTAGCTTGCCACGTACAGGCTTACCTGCACATGTACGATGTAACTCGCGGACTTCGTGATAACGGTTCATTCCTGTTGAATACTATTTGGGAAGGTGAAGAACTGGCTAAGAATCTGCCTAACAAGGTTAAGAAGTACTTTGCACAACATAATATTACTGTTTATTATATCAATGCAACTCAGATTGCACAGGAAATCGGCTTGGGCAACCGCACCAACACCATCCTGCAATCGGCATTCTTCCGTATCACAGGTGTTATTCCTGTTGACTTGGCTGTAGAGCAGATGAAGAAATTCATCGTTAAGTCTTACGGTAAGAAGGGTGAAGACGTGGTGAACAAGAACTACGCAGCCGTTGACCGTGGCGGTGAATACAAGCAACTGACAGTTGATCCTGCATGGGTGAATCTGCCGGATGAACCGAAGGCTGAAAACAATGATCCTGCTTTCATTAACGAAGTGGTTCGTCCTATCAACGCTCAGGATGGCGACTTGCTGCCGGTTTCTGCATTCAAGGGTATCGAAGACGGTACTTGGCATCAGGGAACAGCTCAGTACGAAAAACGTGGTGTAGCTGCATTCGTTCCCGAATGGAATGCTGAAAACTGTATCCAGTGTAACAAGTGTGCATACGTTTGTCCTCACGCTTCTATCCGTCCGTTCGTTCTCGATGCAGAAGAACAGAAGGGTGCTCAGTTCGAAACACTGAAAGCTGTAGGTAAGCAATTTGACGGTATGACATTCCGTATTCAGGTAGACGTGCTCGACTGTTTGGGTTGCGGTAACTGTGCCGATGTTTGTCCGGGAAATCCGAAGAAGGGTGGCAAGGCTTTGACCATGAAACACCTGGAAGGACAGTTGCCTCAGGCTGCCAACTGGGAATATTGCTCTAAGAACGTGAAGAGCAAACAGCACTTGGTAGACATCAAGGCTAACGTGAAGAACTCTCAGTTTGCTACTCCGTTGTTCGAGTTCTCGGGAGCTTGTTCAGGCTGTGGTGAAACTCCGTATGTGAAACTGATTTCTCAGTTGTTCGGCGACCGCGAAATGGTTGCTAACGCTACCGGATGTTCTTCTATCTACTCAGGTTCGGTACCTTCAACTCCTTATACTACGAACGAAAAGGGTCAGGGTCCTGCTTGGGCTAACTCATTGTTCGAAGACTTCTGCGAGTTCGGTCTGGGTATGACTTTGGCCGACAAGAAACTTCGTGCACGCATCGAAGCTGCCATGAAGAATGCTATCGCCAGCGATACTTGTCCTGCCGAATACAAGGAAGCATTCCAGGAATGGATTGACGGTAAAGACGATGCAGATAAGAGCAAGGCTGCTGCCGAAAAGATTATCCCGATGGTGGAAGCTGCTAAAGATAAATGTGAAAACTGCGCAACAATCGCCGAATTCAAGAACTACTTGGTGAAGAAGAGCCAGTGGATTATCGGTGGTGACGGTGCTTCTTACGATATCGGTTACGGTGGTTTGGACC
>OHSI01001441.1_pt1 | contig 12317 bp, 10 predicted proteins | sample 1578641 | NCBI WGS metagenome assembly OHSI01 (sample SAMEA3879535, study PRJEB24766) | human gut metagenome | biome: human-associated habitat; feature: feces | place: USA | collected 1985/1987 | reverse complement strand
CCCTACCTTCATAGTATTAACAAAGAAGTTACTCCCCGTAGGGCGCAAACTTCCCTTCCCTTTACCACAAAGTTCTTTCCGCCCCGTTTCAGACTTAAAACGGAAGTTGCGTTTTTATAAATGAAGGCTTTGATTATATAAACGAAACTTGCGTTTTTATAAACGGAAGTTTCGTTTATAGATTATGATAAAGCAAGAGCAACTTTACGCTCTATATAGAGGAAGTTTGCAAAGGATGAAGTGAGACTTATCTATATGTCTCCAGGAAAACAAACAAGGAGGTCTGAACTTTGCAGCCCAAACCTCCTGATTATGTGTGAAGGGAATGTATGTATGCGAAAGCTATAAACTAGCTATATACTTCCATAGCGGAGCAGCGTTCAGCGCTTGCATGATTTCGTTGTTATCCAGCAGCCGTTTCACCTCTTCCAAGGTGAGCAGATGCACGGAAAGATCTTCGGTAGCTTCCAGATGTTGGTGGTCGATGAGTTCCACATCGGTTGCAAGGAAGCAATACGTCAGATTGGTGTGAGTGCTCGGATTGGCGGAAATCACCATATATTCCTGCCAGTTGCCATTTCCGTAGCCGGTTTCTTCCCATAATTCGCGTTGGGCGGATACCAATGGCGAAGCGTCTTCCTTTTCACACACACCGGCACAAAGTTCATAACAAGTCCGGCCGATGCCGGGACGGTATTGGCGGACAAATACAAATTTGCCTTCTTTGGTTATGGCAATCGTGTTTACCCAGTCGGGATATTCAAGAATATAATATTCGGGGATATGATTTCCATTGGGAAGCAACATATCTTCACAACGAACGGTCAGCCACGGGCGGCGGAACAGGTATTTGCTGCTCACCGTTTTCCATGCTTTGTTTTTCTCTTCCATAAGGTTTCTTGTTTTCTTCCGGCAAAAGTAATGATTTCCTCCGGATATCCTGCTTTACAGCTTTCTCTTTTATTCGTCCACACAAGTTATCTCTATCATCCGGATCTGTTCCAGATATTTCTTAGTCGAACTGACCAAAGAACTTCCCATATAGAATAAAAACATCAGGCTGACAATAGTCATTAGTACACCAATCAAAGCGAAACGGTTTCTTTGTTCTAAAATGCTGCTATTCATACCTCTTCCTCCTCTTAATTTTACCTACTGCAAAGATAACGCAGAAAGGCTACAAAAAATTTACAAGAATGTTTCAAAAAGCTTAAATATTGAAATAGTGTTCGTATCTTTGCACCGGCTAACTAATAATCTCTTTATTTTTATTACAATATGGCATTTACGAATAATATTATGATTGTCCGGCACAAATTGCTGGCAGACCTTGTAAGACTCTGGAAAAACGACCAGTTAATAGAAAAGATAGACCGGCTCCCCGTAGAACTGAGTCCCCGAAGATCGAAGCCGATGGGACGTTGCTGCATACATAAAGAACGGGCGGTATGGAGATATAAGACTTTTCCTTTGATGGGATTGGATATGACGGATGAACATGATGAAGTCGCTCCCCTTTCTGATTATGCACGTATGGCATTGAGCCGCCCCGAGCCGAATAAGGAAAATATCATGTGTGTGATTGACGAAGCATGTTCTTCCTGTGTCCAAATCAACTATGAGATTACCAATCTTTGTCGCGGATGCGTAGCCCGCAGTTGCTATATGAACTGCCCCAAAGACGCTATACGCTTCAAAAAGAACGGTCAGGCGATGATTGACCATGACACTTGCATCAGTTGCGGTATTTGCCATAAGAGTTGTCCTTATCATGCCATTGTGTATATCCCCGTGCCATGTGAAGAGTCTTGTCCGGTAAAAGCGATCAGCAAAGACGAACATGGCATAGAGCATATCGACGAAAGTAAATGTATCTATTGCGGTAAATGTCTGAACGCTTGTCCGTTCGGTGCAATCTTTGAGATTTCACAGACATTCGATGTTCTGCAGCATATCCGTAAAGGAGAAAAGCTGGTTGCCATCGTTGCACCGTCCATTCTCGGGCAGTTCAACACAACCATAGAAAAGGTCTACGGGGCATTTAAGGAAATAGGATTCGCCGATGTCATTGAGGTTGCTGAAGGTGCCATGCAGACTACCAGCAACGAAGCTCACGAGTTATTGGAGAAGTTGGAAGAGGGACAGAAATTCATGACCACTTCTTGTTGCCCTTCCTACATAGAGTTAGTCGAAAAACATATTCCGGGAATGAAACCATACGTATCTTCCACTGGTTCACCCATGTATTATGCCGCACGGATCGCCAAAGAAAAACACCCGGACGCAAAAATCGTATTCGTCGGCCCCTGTATAGCCAAGCGTAAAGAAGTCCGACGCGACGAAGCGGTAGACTACATTCTGACATTTGAGGAAATAGGTTCTATTCTTGATGGATTCGATATCCAACTGGAACAAATGCAAGAATTTTCCATTCTGCACACTTCCGTCCGCGAAGCACACGGGTTTGCCCAAGCAGGCGGCGTGATGGGGGCTGTCAAGGCTTACTTGAAAGAAGAAGCGGAGAAAATCAACGCAATACAGGTATCGGACATCAATAAGAAGAATATCGCTCTGTTACGCGCTTGCGCCAAGACGGGAAAGGCTGCCGGACAATTCATCGAAGTGATGGCTTGCGAAGGCGGATGTATCACCGGTCCAAGTACACATAACGATATTGTTTCAGGACGTCGCCAACTGGTACAAGAGCTTCTCAAACGCAAAGAGAGCTATGAAACAATGGATCGATAGGCTACGGCGGGAAAGAACCCTCCGACCGGAAGAGTTCCGGCAACTGTTGACTGAATGTGACGCAGAACTGCTGCGTTACATCAACAAACAGGCGCAGGAAGTCAGTCTCCTTCATTTTGGAAACAAGATTTATATCCGTGGACTGATTGAAATCAGTAATTGCTGCCGGAACAACTGCTATTACTGCGGCATTCGTAAAGGTAATCCAAACATCGAGCGTTATCGTCTGACGCAGGAAAGCATATTGGACTGTTGCAAACAGGGATATGAGTCAGGTTTCCGTACTTTCGTCCTGCAAGGTGGAGAAGATCCCGTCCTAACGGATGATAAGATAGAGAGGATAGTCACAAACATCCGGCAAGAATACCCGGACTGTGCCATTACATTATCACTCGGAGAGAAGTCCCGCAATACGTATGAACGTTTTTTCAAAGCAGGCGCCAACCGTTATCTGCTACGCCACGAAACTTACAACGAGGCGCATTACCAACAGCTGCATCCGACGGAGATGTCCGTCAAGCGGCGTTTGCAATGTCTGCAAGATTTAAAAGACATCGGTTACCAGACAGGAACCGGAATTATGGTCGGCAGTCCCGGACAGACAGTAGAAGATATTGTCGAAGATATCTTATTTATAGAACAGCTCCGTCCGGAAATGATCGGCATGGGTCCTTTCTTGCCGCATCACGATACCCCTTTTGCCCAATACCCAAGTGGAACAGTGGCACAGACAGTTCTCCTATTATCCATCTTCCGCCTGATGCATCCATCTGCATTGATTCCGGCAACAACGGCTTTAGCGACTCTTGCCTCCGACGGAAGAGAACGGGGAATATTGGCAGGCGCCAATGTAGTAATGCCTAACCTCTCTCCGCACGAGGAACGGAAGAAATATGAGTTATATAATGACAAAGCTTCACTCGGAGCGGAATCCGCCGAAGGCTTGATTGCCCTACAAAAACAGCTGAATGCCATCGGCTACGAGATTTCCACTGAAAGAGGGGACTTTATACAGTGCACCACAGATTACACGGATTTTCACAGATTTATTTCGATTCATTCTTAATCTGTGAAAATCCGTGTAATCTGTGGTGAAAATGAAAAAAGAGAAAATATATGATATACCAAAAAGATTCATCAAAAGCAGAAGAGTTTATCCCCCACGAAGAAATTCTGGATACGCTGGAATACGCTAAAAACAATAAAGACAACCGTGCACTTATCGAGCAGCTGATTGAAAAGGCCTCCCATTGTAAAGGATTGAGCCATCGCGAAGCAGCCCTGTTGCTGGAATGCAACCAGCCCGACCTTATAGAACGCATATTTCATCTTGCTAAAGAAATCAAGCAAAAATTCTATGGTAACCGCATCGTGATGTTCGCGCCACTCTATCTGTCGAACTATTGTGTAAACGGTTGTACATATTGCCCGTATCACGCCAAGAACAAGACGATTGCCCGCAAGAAACTGACACAGGAAGAGATTCGCCGGGAAGTGATCGCCTTACAAGACATGGGGCACAAGCGTCTTACTCTTGAAGCCGGAGAACATCCATCGCTGAATCCGATAGAATATATCCTGGAGTCCATAAAAACAATTTATAGCATTCAACATAAGAACGGTGCCATCCGCCGGGTGAATGTCAACATCGCTGCTACTACGGTAGAAAATTATCGTAAACTGAAAGAAGCGGGTATCGGCACCTACATTCTATTTCAGGAAACTTATCACAAGGAAAACTACGAAACCCTCCATCCTACCGGACCGAAAAGTAACTATGCTTACCATACGGAAGCAATGGACCGTGCAATGGAAGGAGGTATTGACGATGTGGGGATTGGAGTCCTTTTCGGTTTGAATACTTATCGGTATGATTTTGTAGGATTGTTAATGCACGCCGAACACCTGGAAGCTAAGTTCGGTGTAGGACCACATACCATCAGCGTCCCCCGAATCTGTTCGGCAGATGATATTGACGCCGGAGACTTTCCCAATGCCATCTCAGATGAAATATTCAGCAAGATTGTGGCTGTGATTCGGATTGCCGTTCCTTATACGGGAATGATTATTTCCACCCGTGAATCACAGGAATCCCGTAAAAAAGTTCTCGAACTGGGTATCTCGCAAATCAGTGGCGGATCACGTACCAGTGTAGGCGGTTATGCCGAAGCAGAATTGCCCGAAAACAACTCCGCTCAATTTGATGTCAGCGACACACGGACATTGGACGAAGTGGTCAACTGGCTACTCGAACTAGGCTATATCTCTAGTTTCTGCACTGCCTGCTACCGGGAAGGACGGACGGGAGACCGCTTCATGTCATTAGTCAAATCCGGTCAGATAGCAAATTGCTGCGGGCCGAACGCTCTGATGACCTTGAAAGAGTATCTGGAAGACTATGCCTCCGAAGATACCCGTCGGAAAGGATTGGAGCTGATTTCCAAAGAAACGGAACGAATTCCCAATCCCAAAATCAGAGAAATAGCTATCCGTAACTTAAAAGAAATTTCCAACGGTAAAAGAGATTTTCGCTTATGAGCCTGACAGATACTCCAAATGCCAACAGACTTCATATAGCCCTTTTCGGCAGACGGAACAGTGGTAAATCTTCTCTTATCAATGCATTGACAGGACAAGATACCGCCCTCGTTTCAGATACTCCGGGAACGACTACCGACCTTGTATCCAAAGCTATGGAAATGCAAGGTATTGGTCCGTGTTTGTTTATAGATACTCCGGGGTTCGATGATGAGGGAGAGCTGGGAGAGCTGCGTATCAGTCGGACTTTAAAGGCTATTGAGAAAACGGATATTGCATTGCTGCTATGTGGGGATACTACCTTTTTTCATGAAAAAGAGATGCTAGCACTATTGAAAGAGAAGAATATCCCTGTCATTCCGGTATTGAATAAAATAGATATAAGAGAGAACAATGATAGCTTAGCTACATACATTGAGAAAGAATGTAAAATACGTCCGTTGCTCGTCAGTGCAAAAGAAGAGATAGGAATCGAGCAAATCCGGCAGGCAATTCTTGAAAAACTGCCTTCGGATTTCGGTCAGCAAAGCATTACCGGAGAGCTTACCGCAGAGAATGATCTTGTTCTTCTCGTCATGCCGCAGGATATCCAAGCTCCCAAAGGCAGACTTATCCTGCCGCAAGTGCAGACAATCCGTGAATTGCTGGACAAGAAATGCCTCGTTGTGAGTTGCACTACCGACAAGTTGACAGAGACATTACAAGCTCTCGCCCGTCCTCCGAAACTAATCATCACCGACTCGCAAGTTTTCAAGGCTGTTTATGAACAGAAACCAGAAGAAAGTAAACTGACCTCTTTTTCGGTACTTTTTGCCGGTTATAAGGGAGACATTCATTACTACGTAGAAAGCGCCGTCGTCATTGAAAGCCTGACGGAGGATTCACGCGTATTGATTGCGGAGGCCTGTACCCATGCTCCCCTTACCGAAGATATAGGAAGAGTGAAACTTCCCCGCCTATTACGCAAACGAATTGGCGAAAAGTTACAAATCGACATTGTAGGCGGAACGGATTTCCCTCAGGATCTCACGCCTTACGACTTGATTATCCATTGCGGAGCATGTATGTTCAACCACAAATATGTGCTAAGCCGCATCGAACGTGCACGGGAGCAGCACATCCCCATGACAAATTATGGAGTGGCTATCGCCTACCTCAACGGAATACTTGACCAAATAGAATATTAAACAGTACACACGAAAAGAAAAAATAAGGTGCCGCTGATTGTGAAGTCAACGACACCTTACTTATTTTATATTCCTACTATCTCTTATCTTATAGCAGCAATCAATTCTTCCGCCGAAACAAGATTCTGTTCTCCTGTCTCCATATTCTTTAACATCGCTTTGCCTTCACTCATTTCGTTTTCACCGACGATAGCTACAAACGGAATGTTCTTTGCATTGGCATAGCTCATCTGCTTCTTCATCTTAGCCGCATCGGGGAAAATCTCCGCACGGATACCGGCAGCACGTACTTTCGACAAAATGCCCATAGAGAATGCGGCTTCCTTCTCACCGAAGTTAATAAACAAGAGTTCGGTTCCATTCACAGCTTCTTTAGGATAAAGGTCGAGTTGGTTCAGCACATCAAAGATACGGTCTGCACCAAAGGAAATACCGACACCTGATACTCCTGCCATGCCGAATACACCGGTCAAGTTGTCATAGCGACCACCACCTGTGATACTGCCGATCTGCACATCCAATGCTTTTACAAAAATAGCACCGGTATAATAATTCAGTCCGCGAGCTAATGTCAGGTCAAGTTCGATTTCATTCTTCAATCCCATTGTCTCTAAAGTATTCAGAATAAATTCGCTCTCTTCTACCCCTTTCAATCCTACTTCACTGGCAGCCAACACATTTTTCAGCGTCGCCAACTTTTCCGCATTCGTTCCGCTAAGGAGAATGATCGGTTGTAACTTGGCAATAGCCTCATCACTGATCCCTTTCTCTTTCAGTTCGGCATTTACATTGTCCAAACCGATTTTATCCAGCTTATCTATGGCAACAGTGATATCGACAATCTTATCCGATTCACCGATAATCTCGGCAATACCGGAAAGAATCTTGCGGTTATTGATTTTAATGCACACACGGATGTTGAAACGGCTGAATACAGTATCGACAATCTGCATCAATTCGACTTCGTTCAGCAAGGAATCACTTCCCACCACGTCTGCATCACACTGATAGAACTCGCGATAACGCCCTTTCTGCGGACGGTCGGCACGCCATACCGGCTGTATCTGATAACGTTTGAAAGGGAAAGTGATTTCGTCACGGTGCATCACTACATAACGCGCAAAAGGTACTGTCAAGTCATAACGCAACCCTTTCTCACAGAACTTACTTGCCAGCTTAGCGGCATTACGACTCAATAATTCTTCGTCTGTGATTCCTGAGAAGTAATCACCCGAATTCTGAATCTTAAAAAGGAGTTTATCACCTTCGTCACCGTACTTTCCCATCAATGTAGAAAGCATCTCCATCGCGGGAGTTTCTATCTGCTGAAAACCATACAGATGGTATACGTCACGAATTGTATTGAATATATAATTACGCTTCGCCATTTCTACCGGCGAGAAGTCACGAGTTCCTTTAGGAATACTTGGTTTTGCTGCCATGATATTGCTGTTTATAATTTTAATTGCGCAAATTTACTGCAAATTTCCGAGCAACACTTGCATATATCTGAAAAAATCGTCAACATTCTACCCTAAGTTGTGCAAAACCCGAATATATGATAACGTATGACAAACAAAAGAGTGCCTTCCAGAATCCTAATGCGGACTAAGAAGGCACTCTTTTATATTTTATGGAGAAGTTTTTAGTCTCTTCTACCCATGAAGATCATAATGTAGTAAATCAACGTAGCCAATGAACCCAACGCAGCTACTACATAAGTGTATGCAGCGGAACGAAGTGCATCTTCAGCTTGTCTGTGATTATACGAGTTGGTGATCCCGGATGAACTCAGCCAAACGAGTGCACGCTTACTTGCATTGATTTCCACCGGCAAGGTGATAAAGCTGAACAATGTAGTCATGGCAAACAATATAATACCTGCCAACAATAACTGAGGGAATGTATTCAGCAATAAAATACCTCCCAACAACACCCATGTCATGATAGAAGACGCAAAGCTCACTACCGGGACCAATGCGCTACGCATTTTCAACGGCGCATACATACGTGCGTGCTGAACAGCGTGCCCACATTCGTGTGCAGCTACGGCAGCCGCCATGATACTGTTACTTTCATACACACCTTCACTCAAATTCACTGTTTTATTTGCAGGATTGTAGTGGTCGGTCAATCGTCCCGGAGTATGTGTTACTTGTACATCATAAATTCCATTGTCATGCAACATCTTCAAAGCCACGTCGCGTCCTGTCATGCCATTGCCGGTAGGGATCTTGGAGTACTTCTTGAATTTGTTCTGCAAATTCATCTGCACCAGCCAACTTACTACGGCAATTCCAATAAATAATACCCAATAAGACATCATATACTTTTCGTTTTAATTATTACTCTATATCTATAAACAAATTGTTTGCCAAAAATACGGGGAAACTATCAATGTCAGAATAGTTTCCCCGTGCTTTTATGAAGAATTAGCTAAAAATTAGTCAATCGTAAGTTCTACCACATAGTCAATATCTTTCGGGACTTCCGCAAATTCCAGCAGAACGCCCGCTTTCGTTTTGGTAAGGCGAACCGGAGACTGATCTTTAAATACAACCGCCTTCTTCACTTTCTTATCTGTCAAAGGCAGGAATAATGCTTTATCTTTCAAATCCAGAATATGCACATAGAGTTTGTTCCCTTTCTGTGTAGTCACTCCCCAATCGTGAGGCGCAACCACACCGCCACGTGTTCCATAGATTGTCTCTCCGTATTGTTTCATCCACTCGCCCATCTCTTGCAAACGTTGTACTGCCACTGCAGGAAGTTCTCCGTCAGGTTGAGGACCGATGTTCATCAGAAGATTGGCATTCTTGCCGGCAGCCTTCACCAGATAATGAATCAATGTTTTGGTAGACTTATAGTTCTGGTCGGTAATCTTATACCCCCACATCCCATTCATCGTTTCACAAGTTTCCAGCGGCAGGTGACTTACATCCTGTCCGGAGAGCCCTGCCGTATTCTCACCCGGCAGGTCACGTTCGAAGATTTGAATATCCTCACCGGCAAAAGGCGTCTGATGATGATTATTTCCGACCAGACACCCCGGTTGGAGCTTATGAATCAAAGCATACTGTTCGGGCAATTCCCAATCAAAGTCTTTATTCTGATCCTGATCCCACCAGCCGTCGAACCAGATAGCACCTACGGGACCGTAGTTTGTAAGCAATTCCGTCAACTGGTTATTCATAAATTGATAATAGCTTTTCCAGTTTCCTTTTGAATCCGGCCGCCCCGTTCCACGCCCTGTTCGTCCCCAGGGATAGTCTTCACGCACCCAGTCGAGATGCGAATAGTAGAAATGAAGTTTGATTCCATGTTTGGCACAGGCAGCAGCAAGCTCCTTCACAATGTCTCTTTTGAAAGGAGTAGCTTTCACCACATTATAATCCGAATATTTGGTATCAAACATCGAGAAACCCTCGTGGTGACGGGTCGTGAAACAGATATATCTGGCTCCCGAAGCCTTGATAGACTGCACCCACTTATCCGCATCAAACTTGGATGGATAAAATCCACCTGCCAGTTTGGCATACTCTTTATAATTCAGATTTATGTTTGTCATAGTCCATTCACCGGTAGCAAGCATTGCATACAGTCCCCAATGAAGGAAAATACCAAACTTATTATCCTGAAACTCTTCCCGTGCTTTCAAGTTTTCTTCTGTCGGCTGATAGGAAGACTGGGCAAAAGCCCCACAACTCATGGCGAGTAATAAAAGAAAAGAAATAAAACGTGTTTTCATAAGGCATTTATTATTTGTGTCCATACTAAGCAACAAAGATTTGAACAAGAAAGGCGGAGTTTGTCCAATCTCCGCCTTCCCAAAATATAATAGAACAAATGTTATTCTTCCGTATAACGTTCGATAGTCTGCGCTCTGTCCGGTCCTACGGATACAATCTTGATTTGTACGCCAAGTTGTTCTTCGAGGAAAGTCAGATATGCGTTGAATTCTTCGGGGAATTCATCTTCGCTCTGCATCTTCGTCATGTCCGTCTGCCAGCCCGGAAGTTCTGCATATACAGGTTCCACCCCTTCAGTGATGTCGTATGGGAAGTAATCAATTTCCTCACCGTTAACTTTGTAAGCAACACAAGCCTTGATTGTTTCGAAAGTATCGAGCACATCGCTCTTCATCATAATCAATTTGGTAACCCCGTTTATCATAACGGAATATTTCAACGCAACGAGGTCAATCCAACCGCAACGACGCTTACGACCTGTAACCGAACCGAACTCATGTCCCAGCGTACACATCTTGTCTCCTGTTTCATCAAACAGTTCAGTCGGGAAAGGACCTGCTCCTACGCGAGTACAATATGCTTTGAAGATACCGTAAACTTCTCCGATACGGTTGGGAGCTACGCCCAATCCGGTGCAGGCACCGGCACAAACTGTATTGGAAGAAGTAACAAACGGATACGAACCGAAGTCGATATCAAGCATAGTACCTTGTGCACCTTCACAAAGAACACTCTTTCCGTCCTTCAACAGATTGTTTACTTCATGTTCGCTATCTACAAAATGGAACTGTTTCAGATATTCGATACCTTCCAACCATGCCTTTTCCAGTTCAGCAAGATCATATTCGTAGTTCAGGCTTTTCAGGATTTGTTCGTGACGAGCCTTTGCAGCAGCGTATTTCTGATCGAAATTATGAAGGATATCACCTACACGGACACCGTTACGGCTTACTTTATCCGTATATGTAGGACCGATCCCCTTACCGGTAGTTCCCACTTTGGCATCTCCTTTGGCAGCTTCGTAAGCAGCGTCCAGGATACGGTGTGTCGGAAGAATGAGATGCGCTTTCTTTGAGATGTGCAAACGTTCTTTCAGCGGATGCCCTGATGCTTCAAGCGCTTCTGCTTCTGCCTTAAACAGTGCCGGGTCAAGTACCACACCATTACCGATGATGTTTACCTTGTTTCCCTGAAAAATACCGGAAGGGATAGAACGAAGCACATACTTCTGTCCTTCAAACTCAAGTGTGTGACCGGCATTCGGGCCGCCCTGGAAACGAGCAACCACATCGTACTTAGGTGTTAATACGTCGACTACTTTTCCTTTACCTTCGTCGCCCCATTGTAATCCTAATAGAACATCTACTTTCATTTTTCTTTTTTATTGTTGTTATTTACTTTTTTCCGTTTGTTAGCTCTGTCGCACTTGCTGCATATACCATATATATATAAGGAGTAATGCGAAAGTTGAAAGCGGCTTAATTTTGTATTTTCAATGGCATGCTGCAACTCCTCGTTCTGAAACTCGGTCACTTTACCGCACTGAGTACATATCTGGTGATGATGTGTCTCGCGATTATATGATTTTTCGTATTGGGAGGAAGTGCCGAACTGGTGCTTGATAACCAGCCGCGCATTGATAAGAAGGATAATAGTATTGTAGAGAGTCGCCCGGCTCACCCGGAAATTCTCCTGGTCCATCATCCGCGAATAGAGCATATCTATATCGAAATGGCCGTCAATAGAATAGATAGTATCGAGTATGGCGTAGCGTTCAGGAGTCTTACGATGCCCGTTCGCCGTGAGATATTCCGTGAATATCTGCCTTACTGTATCTTTCACATTTTGAGTTTCCATTATCAGCCAAAATTAGCGCGAACAAAGTTAAGCCTTTTTTGTGGAAAGCAAAAGAATTTCTGAGAAATAAGTAATAAGTAATAGGTAATAGGTAATAATCGTAGCTGCCGGTAGCTTTACCCGCATGACTTATTACTTATTACCTATTACTTATTACCTATTATTTATTACCTATTACCTATTTTTCAAGATGGAAGAACTTACGCTCACTACTCCTGCTTTGCTTTTTTCGGCTGTT
>OHSI01001429.1_pt1 | contig 12390 bp, 10 predicted proteins | sample 1578641 | NCBI WGS metagenome assembly OHSI01 (sample SAMEA3879535, study PRJEB24766) | human gut metagenome | biome: human-associated habitat; feature: feces | place: USA | collected 1985/1987 | reverse complement strand
CGGGTATTGTCTTTGTAAGGATTCTAATATAGACCATGTATTGTCTGTTGATAAATCATCTATGAGTATCACTTCGAGATTTTCAAAGCCATATGTCTGGCTGTAAATTGAATCAAAGCATCTCATAATATATTTTTGCACATTGTAGCATGGAATAATTACTGATATCTTGTCTTTACCGTTCATAACATTTTCTCCATAATATATAAAATAATCAAATTAAATCTTCCTCTAATTATGTAACAGCACCTTGCAGCTTTTCCAACTAATTTGTACTATTCCCTTTACAACTCACAAACTATACTGTTCACATGACATTTCTCTGCTGCTCTCGGATTTTTCTTTGCGAACTGGCGGTTGATTCTCTTTTTCACTATCTCGCAGTCCTCACGCTTGATTCCGATGAGCATGATAAGAAACTGCACCTTTCCATACGAGGTATATATGTCACTGTAGCGGATTGATTCACCGACGCACTTCTTAAGCTGCCTTGAATACTTGTTCATCTTTGTCTCGCTCTGTACCTGTCTGCCTTCCTCGTCTTCGAGAGTACAGAGCATGAGATATACAGGTACCCTTGTGCGCTTCATAATACGGATGGACGCCTGGTATATTCCTCTGAATACCGGATAGCTGCAGAAATATCCGCCTCTTTCTGTTTCCTCCTGCTCGTTCATGCCCTCCTGGATGTTTTCCAGTATCTCATGTGCATGATTCATCTGATTACTGTATTTCTCAAGTATTTCCAAGAGTCTTGAAGATGGGTAAATACCGCACTCCCTGAGATAATAGTCCACGACATCCGTGTATAGCTCTTCCGCCTCCTCATAGCGCCTGGTCTCTACCATCGCCTCCATGATAAGCTCCTCCCACTCATTGAACGGGTCGACCTTTGCCGCATATACTCCGAGCTTCTCCAGTCCCTTGAATTGTTTTCTCTTTCTCAGTATGTACTCAGCTTCATTTATGATTTTCTCAAACATGGTGTGATAGCGTCTGGCCTCCTGTGCTATCCACGTCTCGCCTGTATATGCCGCCAAAAACTCTCCCTTATACAGATATAGTGCTTTTACGTACAGCTCAAGCATATTGTCTTCTATTTCCTTTATCCGCTCATCACACACTGTCTCTGCACTCTCCGGTTCCTGTGGCATCTGCTTTTCCAGTGCACAGGCCTCGTTATAGAGCTTCTCAAACTCTGCTGCATCCTCTTCTATCTCTATATCCGGAGTCCAGTAATATATGCCTCCCTCCAAATATATGAGGTTCTTTCCCGGCAGTCCGAGCTGTGCGAGCTTTTGCTTTGTCTTGTATACAATAACTCTTAGTGCCGTGTGAGGTGCATCTATGTCACGCTCACCGATTACTATTTCCTCGAGCTTATCCTTTGCTATTCCGCAGTCAGAATAGTGTATCAAAGCCTGCATCATGCGGTTGAACTGGCTTTCCTTATGCATTTTTTCCGCCACAAATGGTGCTCCGTTATAGTCCATTCTGAAATTGCCAAACATCTGTACCTTGATTTTATGCGTCATAGGTGCCTCTCTTCCCGAGTTTTATAAACCTGCTTATTATAGAATTCATATTATCATTGACTCATATATTCAGCTAGTTTTTAACTAAACAAATTAATCTAATTATCATTATACATCAATTCCGCGCATGGCAATAACAACGACAATTTACACAAAAAGTGTCAAAACTCGTACTTGACAAATCGTAAGATATATGATAGCTATTCGAAGCCAGAAATAAAAAAAGATCCTGCAAGAAAATCTCACAGGATCCGGCTATTTCTGATATATTAAATCAGATATGTTAAATCAAATATTAAATTAGAAAATAGCATTTACAATTGTTGAACCAATGGCTGTTGCAAGGAATGCCAGTCCACACACGAGTGGAAGCTTATTGTCATCCTCTTCTATTGCCCTTACTCCAAAGAATATGCTTACATATCCTACTACACCCGCAAATGTATGCAGCCAGCTGCTCACATTGCCAAAGAACTGGAATGGGATTATGTCGATGATTGCTGCCACAAGGATAATCGGAAGGTATACTGCATCATACAGACATGCTGCTGAAAGTGTCTGTGCAAATGTCACCTTTTTATCCTTCTGCACTGCATTTAATACAACCAGAATGACTGCTGCCAGGATGAGTACTCTCACTGCCTCTCCTACGATTCCTGAGAAGATTCCCTCAAAGAAGCTCGCCGGGTAAAATGAGAATCCAAAGCCGCCTATGCTGCCAATTACGCTTGATAACAGATATACTACAGACAGCACTACCTCTACTATGGCAAATAAGCCAATAAATATAAACCCTGATGCCATATTTGCATTCTTTACAAAGTCTACTGCAGCCTGTGCCGGCTTCTTAACAAGACCCTTGTAGAATGTGATGATAGATGCCACATTCTTGTCATTCTGCAGCTGCTGTCCTGCTGCACTCACCTGCTGTGTGAAGTTATCAAATGCCTGCGACTGTGCATTGCCCTGTGGCTGTCCGTTGAACTGTCCCTGTGCACTGCCCTGTGGCTGTCCGTTGAACTGTCCGTTGAACTGTCCCTGTGCGCTGCCCTGCGGCTGTCCGTTAAACTGTCCCTGCTGTGCTGCATTATCTACCTGTGCATTGTTGTCCTGTGTCTGATTTGGTGCCTGTGGCTGTGCCTGCTGACGACATGTGCATACCTCATCATCAGCTAACTGCCTGCCACAATTTGTACAGTATTTCATAACTGAAACCTCCTTAAAATAATTAATAAACTGCTGATAATTATATTAGCATTTCGGATATATAATAGCAATATTTATTTGATATTTATTTCATATTATATTATGATTATTTATAATCATTCACATTCTACAGAGGAATAAACATGCCACAAACACTTAATATAGCTGTATGCGAGGACGAAGCTGCAGAGACCGTGCTGCTTTGTGATATTCTCAACCACAGCGATATCCAAAATACATACACTGTCTTTACGGATGCAGATTCTTTTCTTGCCTCATATGAGTACGGAAAGTATGACCTGCTGCTCATGGATATATACATGAAAGATTCCATGACCGGCATAGAGGCAGTCTCCATAATCCGCGAGACAGATGCCGATATCCCGGTTGCTTTCATCACGACAAGCACGGAGCATGCCTTGGAAAGCTACAGGCTGTCTGCCATCGGATATATCGAAAAGCCGGTTTCTGCAGCTGAGCTAAGTAACATTCTTCACCTTGCCATGCTGAAGAAATCAGATGCCCCGTCTCTTTATGTGAAGAGAAACAAGAGTATGGAGAGGCTTGCCCTTTCTGATATCATGTACATAGAGCAGAGAGCCAGGCAGATTTTCATACATTTAAAAGAAAATGAGGAAATCAGCTGCTATGAGAAGCTTTCAGATCTTTCAGATCAGCTGCCCGCTGAGCTGTTTTTTCTGCCGCACAAAAGCTACGCGGTAAACCTGTCGTATGTCACACGCATTGATACTTCACTCAAATGCTTCGTGATGGCCGATGACACAAATATCCCTATCAAGAGAGAGCTCTCCGGCAAAGCCAAAAAGGCTCTGGAGAGATACTACTTTGATCACACCAGAGGGCTTAAATAAGGCACTTTCCTATTGATTTGATATGAGCTAGACTGTCAAAAGTAATACACTGCAAGGAGCCCGGATTATGAAAAAAATTAGCGCTATACGAAATATTCCCTATCTGACAATTATACTGCTTACACTGATTTGCATACTGCTTCTTTCCTCAAAAAACATGATTATGAGCCAGGCGAGCTATCCTGAAGCCACTATCGTAAGCTCTGCATATGCCGTAGTGGAAGGCTCGGATTCAGATAAAGAAGAAATCACATTTCCACATACCTTTAAGCACCTTTCGCCGCGCACACATGTCACCGTCACCACACATATCAACCTGAACAAGGATGATCCAATCTACATAAAAACTGTCTATTCCCCTGCGAAGGTCTATCTGGACGATGACCTCATATATGAGTTTGGCAGGGCCGAAAACTATCCATCCTATATGAAGGATCCCGCAACCGAGGGGTACCTGATAGGCACTGACGGTCATTCAGGTGATACAGAGCTTCGCATAGAGTATCTGTCTCCTGTTACCAGAAGCTCGCTTACGGTATATTCTCCTATCTACGGAGCATACAAATCCTTATTTTTCACTCTGTTAAAGCTGAATAAATGGTCATTCTTTATAGCACTGCTTGAGCTTGCCGCAGGTGTTTTGTTTATATTTATCTCACTAATGCTTTTATACTACGATAAAGAGGTTTGCAAGATGATATTTCATTTTGGATTCTTCTCACTCATGGCCGGCATGTGGTCTATCGGCGAGTGCAACTACACAGGTGTCATAGTCAAAAACCCTACACTGCTGTATCTGTGTGCTTTTATAGGGCTTTTCTCGCAGATGATTCCGCTGCTGTATTTCTGCAGGCTTGCAGTTGGTTTTAAGAATGACAAGCCAATTATAGCTATCGCGAAGCTCCTCACCGTGCTTGACCTTGTCGCTTGTGTCTTACAGCTTAGCGGTACGGTTGCACTATCCCAGAGCATGTACGTGTTCCATGTCATTCTGCCTCTCATACTTTGCTTCCTGACTGCATACATCATCCTTGAGGCTGTTCGCAGCCAAAACAGCAGGGCAAAACGGCTGATGGTTCCGGTATTCATACTGGCACTTGCTTCATGTGCTGAGATAATCAATTATCATTTAAAATTTGTGGCCTCATTGTCATTACTGTACCAGATTGGAACTCTGCTTTTCATTATAATCATGGGAATTATAATGGGGCTTAATATAAGCGATATGCTCATGATAAAACGTGAGAATGAAAGACTCATATTCGATATGAATCTCCTTGAGCATTCCCTGTTGGAGCAGAAGAAATATAATTCGCTCATCACAACAAACGAACAGCTTTTTAAGAAGCAGCGTCACGATCTGCGTCACCAGCTGGTTGCAATAAAAGGCCTCGCAAACACTGAAAATAAACAGCTGAATGAATACCTGGATGCCCTGATCCACAGCATACCATCTGCGCCTGCAAGCTATTGCGAAAACAGGGTAGTCAATTCCATTCTGTCATACTATAGTGCCATATGCAGAAATGAAAATATCGCTCTTGAGACAAAGCTTATTGTTCCGGAAACCGATGATGCGGCCTTGGACAATGACCTGTGCCTGGTATTTGGAAATCTGATAGAAAACGCTATAGAAGCCTGCAGACGCATGGATACTTCTGATTCTTTGAACGAGAAATCATCGCACTTTATCCGACTGCATGCCCACGTACACTATAAGACACTTATTATTACTATGGACAACAGCTTTGACGGACATGTTACCATCCAAAACGGAAAATACCGTTCTTCTAAGAGGGACGACTATGGTATAGGTCTGTCATCCATCCGCTCTGTTGCCGGCAAATATGATGGTGACGTTGCATTTGAAGCAGCTGATGGTGTATTTCAGTCATCAGTATACCTTCAAATATATAAATGACACACTAAAATCATTAATTTATATTAATGCTTCATACCTAAATTTCATTTTCAGAGCCCAACTAACTTATTGTATATAATGTATACATATGCTATAATAATAAAAGAATTTTGTGCATTATACACATATGGAGTTTTAATTTATGATAGAACACACGATATACAAGGAATTTATTGATAAAATTTCAGAATTATCAGACGGGATATATCCTATCATCACCGACCTGGATAATGACTTATCATACGTACCGGATAAGACAGCTGATTTTTTCGGCTTTGAAGCCGGCGAGCATACCTGCTTCTTTGAACAGCTGAGCTCTTGTGTCAACGACGTTGACCTGCCGGAATATAAGCAGGAAATCCGCTATCGCTTAAATGGCGAAAAACCGGATGATATATTTTATGTCCGCATGGGAAAGCATACCAAAGAATATATGATGGGATTTTATTCTGATATTTTTACCGGTGATGACGGACACCGCTACCATGTCCTCGTGCTCAGAAACGAAAATACCCTTCCGGATATCGACCCATATACATATCTTTATGGTCAGTCAAAGTTTGAAAGAGACATCAACGGCTATATCATGGAAAACAGGTCTGTAGCCATAATCGAGGTGGAGATAGGTCATATAGATGAGTTCAATATACTGTATGGTTCCAATTTCAACACTGCAATCCAGCGTGAGCTTGCGCTCAAGTTCATCGACATGATGGATGGCAGCACCGCTACCTACTATATGAATAATTGCAAGTTTGTATTTGTGGTAAAGGAAGCAGACCGTGCCTTGGCCAAGGCCTTCTATCAAAAAATTGCCGATACAATAAAGTCCATGTATTTCTTTAAATGCTTTAAATTTGAGTTTGATATATATGCTGCGTGTCTGATTCTCAAGGATTATGATGGTGATACCTCAACTGTCATCAGCAAGGTGGAATACACTCTAGACCGCGCGAAGGAGCTTCACAGCCCTGATTTGTTATTTTTCAATGATATGGTCAGGTTCAATGGCAGCTCGCATATAGATATCATGAAAATCATTCATCAGTCGGTTATCAATAGCTGTGATGGCTTTTTTGTAGAGTTTCAGCCCATTGTAAAGGCTTGCAATGGTGAAATAATGGGTGCTGAGGCTCTGGTTCGCTGGAAAAAGGAGCCTTTTGGCACGGTGCCACCCGGACTGTTTATCGACTGGCTTGAGGATACCCCGGCTATGTATGAGCTAGGAAATTATATCATGAGGACTGCAATAAGCTCAGCCAGTGAATTTGCAAAGATAAAACCGGGCTTTTTCATCAATGTAAATGCATCCTCAGAACAGCTTGAAAAGGAAAACTTTGTAAAAGATACTCTGGCAATTCTTAAAGAGTATGATTTTCCACCTTCACAGCTATGGATAGAGATTACAGAGCGATGCAGAGATCTGCCTATATCTATGATAAAGAAAACTGTCACTGCATTCAGGGAAGCCGGAATCCACATCACTATGGATGACTATGGCACAGGAAGCTCTTCATCTCAGATGATGCTTGAGCTTCCTGTAGAGGGTATCAAGATAGATATGTTCTTTGTTAAAGACATTCTCGAGGAGAAAAAGAAGCAGGCACTTGTAATCGGAATGATTAATTTTGCCAATGCCGCAGACTTAAAGATATGTATTGAAGGCATAGAAAATGATAGCCTTGAGAGCTATCTCAGGCAGTTCGACGTCACCTGTTTTCAGGGCTATCACTACTCTAGGCCTATCTGTCAGGATGAGCTCATGAAGCTTCTTATAAAGCCATAGCCCTGGATATTACTCAAGATTTTCCTTAAATACTGTCAGTGCGCCATTTTTCTTTAAAATCAGCATGACAATTGCTGCCACTATGCTTCCGGCCACTGTAGAGATAAGGAATGGCACTATGTATATAAACATGCCTTCCGGCTGAATAAGCATCACGTATTTTGCAAGAGGATACGCTGCCAGTCCTCCGAGTATGCCTGTGCCAAGCGCCTCTGCAATACATGTCGGTATGATTTTTTTGCTGAATCTGTACATCAGTCCACAGCACAGAGCGCCTACCATGCTTCCCGGGAATGCCATGAGACTTCCAAGTCCTGTCAGGTTTCTGATAATACTCGCACAAAATGCCACACCGACACCCCATGCAGGTCCTAAAAATACTGCTGCGCATATATTTACCATGTGCTGTACAGGTGCACATTTGCTGCCGGCAACAGGGAAGCTTATTAAGCTTCCTGCTACGGCAACTGCCACAAGCACTCCTGCCATGGCAATCTTTCTGATTGAAAGAGTTCTTTTTTTAGTGTTCTTTTTACTTTCCATTATTACCTCACCTTAAAGTATACCGTAACTGTTCAGTACCTTCACAGTTGCGAGTCGTTTCTGTACTGAATAGTTATAGTATATCAATATACTCTCCTGCAAGTGCCTTGTTCATGCTTCGCACTGCACAGAACTTACCGCACATACTGCATGCCTCGCTGTGGTCATCCTCAGGCAGACGGTCATCCCTGATAGCCTTAGCTGTCTCAGGATCAAGCGCACATGCAAACTGTGCATCCCAGTCGAGCACACGTCTGGCATCTGCCATCTTATCATCTATATCTCTGGCTCCCGGTATTCCCTTTGCAATATCAGCTGCATGAGCCGCAATCTTTGACGCAATAATTCCCTGCTTTGTATCCTCCACATTTGGAAGAGCAAGATGCTCCGCAGGTGTCACGTAGCAAAGGAAAGCTGCGCCGTTCATTGCTGCCACTGCTCCACCGATTGCTGCTGTAATGTGGTCATAGCCCGGTGCGATATCTGTTACGAGAGGTCCAAGTACATAAAATGGTGCTCCCATACAGATTGACTGCTGTACCTTCATGTTTGCTGCTACCTGATCAAGCGGCACATGTCCCGGTCCCTCTACCATGACCTGTACGTTGTGATCCCATGCACGCTTTGTGAGCTCTCCAAGTCTTACAAGCTCCTCTATCTGGCATACATCTGTTGCATCTGCCAGGCATCCCGGTCTGCAGGCATCTCCAAGCGAGATTGTCACATCGTGCTCCTCACAGATTTCAAGTATCTCATCATAGTGCTCGTAGAAAGGATTTTCCTCTCCTGTCATGCACATCCATGCAAATACAAGGCTGCCTCCACGGCTTACGATATTCATCTTACGCTTGTGCTTTTTAATCTGGTCTATCGTTTTTCTTGTGATTCCACAGTGAAGTGTGACAAAGTCCACTCCATCCTCTGCATGGAGTCTGACTACATCGACAAAATCCTGTGCTGTAAGTGTTGCAAGATCACGCTGATAGTGGATAACACTGTCATAAACAGGCACTGTTCCTATCATTGCAGGACATTCGCTTGTAAGCTTCTGTCTGAATGGCTGTGTGTTGCCATGGCTTGAAAGATCCATGATAGCCTCTGCTCCAAGCTTTACAGCGCTCATGACCTTCTGCATCTCCACATCATAGTCCTTGCAGTCTCTTGACACACCGAGGTTTACATTGATTTTTGTGCGAAGCATGCTTCCAACGCCCTCTGCATCATGTGACTTGTGATGCTTGTTAGCAGGAATAGCTACCTTTCCGCTTGCAACAAGCTCCATCAGCTTGTCTACATCCATCTTTTCTTTCTTTGCTACCTTTTCAATTTCAGGTGTTACGATGCCCTTTCTTGCGGCATCCATCTGTGTTGTGTAATTACTCATTGTACTCTCCTGTTCTTATTGTTATTTGTATTATTAATTAGTAATTATTTCAAGATTAACGCTCCATGATTCATAGGACCGCTGCCGTGTCCCAGGTCAAGCATGGCTTTTAAACATGCCGTGACATATCGCTTGCCGTTATCCACAGCCTGCTCGAGCGGCTGTCCCTTTGCCAGGCCGCTGGCTATCGCTGATGAAAGCGTGCAGCCTGTGCCGTGTGAGTTTGGATTATCCACTCTTTTGGTCTCAAATGTGATGATTCGCTTTCCATCCCACAAATAGTCACACACGCATGCTGTGTCTGTGAAATGACCTCCCTTGCTTAAAACCGGACAGCCGTATTTATCATAAACAGCCTTTGATGCCTCTATGATGTCATCTGTGCTTTCGATCTGTCTGCCTGATATCACCTCAAGCTCAGGGATATTGGGCGTGATGATGTCAGCCAGTGGAAACAGCTTCTCCATCAGAGTGTTTGCTGCATTTTCTTCAAGCAGCCTGCTTCCGCTTGTAGCGACCATCACCGGGTCCAAAACTATGTTTTTTGCCTTGTATTTTACAAGACCTGCGGCAATCGCCTCAATCGTATCTACCGATGATGTCATACCGATTTTCACCGCATCCGGATAAATATCCGTAAAAACAGCCTTCATCTGTGCCTCGATAAAATCAGCCGGTACATTCATCACCGCATCAACTCCCATGGTGTTTTGTGCCGTGAGTGCCGTGATTACGCTCTCGCCAAACACACCGTTTGCAAGCATGGTCTTTAAATCGGCCTGCACGCCTGCGCCACCGCTTGAATCGCTTCCCGCAATTGTAAGTGCTGTATGCATATTTACGCTCCTTTCTACTGAATGTTGTCATTTCTCGTAACTGTTCAGTATCTTCAAAATATTGTTTAATTACTGTAGTTATAGCAGTTTGTCATACTGTGATTACAGAATTTTGTCGCATATTTCTGCGAGTTCCCTGGCTGCAGCCCTTATATCTGCGCTTGCAAATATCGCTCCTACCACTGCGATTCCTGCAATCCCTGTGCCCTTTAGCGTGACCGCATTGTCTGCATTTATGCCTCCGATTGCAACAACCGGTATATCGACAGCCGCCGTGATTTCACGCAGAAGCTCCTTTGTCATAGGCTTTGCATTGAGCTTTGTGGTAGAGCCAAACACGGCTCCGCTTCCCAGATAGTCCGCGCCATCAGCTTCTGCCCTCTTTGCCTGCTCCACGGTCTTTGCCGTAACTCCTATTATCTTGTCAGTTCCAAGAAGCTTCCTGGCCTCCGCCGGATTCATGTCATCCTGTCCCAGATGTACTCCATCGGCATCTATATCAATTGCAAACTGCACGTTATCATTGATGATGAGCGGCACCTTGTGCTCATGACAGATTCTCTTTATTTCAAGAGCCTCATTATACTCATCCTTAAGCCCTGCATCAGAATCCGTACTCAGAATATCCTTGTCGCGGATCTGAATCATAGTGGCACCGCCCTCTATTGCAAGCTTCACATGCTCAGAAAGCCTCGCTTTGTGCAGCCACTGCCTGTCTGTTATAGCGTAGAGCTTTAAATCAGTTTTGTTCATATATACCTTTCACCTCTTATCCTGTTGTTTTCCAAATATAAGACTCATGACCTGCATACCAATTGTCTGTCATACAGCGATATTCACATCAGTTCATAATCACCATCGCATATATGATATACTGCATCAATCAGCCTGTCCCGGTATGCAGCATTTCCGGGCTTAATGAAATAACAGCTGTTTGTCTCTCTGCCGTGCTCAGCCATATCAGAGGCAGCAAGCCCGCCTGCACTCTTCATGCAGCTAAGTGCTGCCATGACTGCACCGTATTTATCATCGCAATCAGCCGCAACAAACGCACAAATGAGCCCTGAAAGCATACATCCGGTGCCTGTCACCCTCTTCATCATAGGATGGCCGCCTGTGATGCACATCACACTTCTTTCATTATTGTCATAGCAATCAGCTTCATCACATAATTCTGCCACATAATCGGTCTCACCTGTAATCACACAGATACAGCCATATCGCAGGGCCGCCCTGCACGCAAGCGCCTTTGCATCAGACTCAGCTGCCGTATCGGTCACTTCCACGCCACCATCGCACCTGCCATGCTCCATAACAGCCTTGACCTCAGACAAATTGCCCTTAATCACATCCACATGCACCTCGTCAAGCAGGCTCAACACAAAATCCATCCTGAAGCGGCTAACGCCCACACCAACCAGATCAAGCACAATAGGAATGTTCTTTTTCGCTGCCATCCTCGCAGCAATGCGCATCGCCTCAAAGCGCTCCTCAGAGGGAGTGCCTATATTCAGGTTCAGCCCATCGCAGATACCCGTGACCTCATCCATCTCCTGCGGTGCCATAGCCATAATAGGCCTGGCCCCACATGCCAGCTCAATATTGGCCACATCATTGATAGTAACCATATTTGTGATGTTGTGAATCAAAGGACTGCGTGACTTAAGCTTTTCTATAAAATTATTCATCAGTATCTCTTTACAGCTATTCATAATCACCCACACATTCAAAAAGCGGATATACCGCCAATGAGTATATCCGCCTAAAAATCGTGCGATATTATCCTACGTTGGCATTATCCAAATCAGGTTATGGGTCAAGACACTACCAGTCTACTCTCAGCCGGCTAAACACCAGCTCCCCTGTTGTGTTTTAAAATTAAATCCAATAACAATGTAACTATCCAAAACAAGAAAATCTGCTGCTTACATGCAAGCATGACGCATCAGCTTTTTTTGTTCTCAGTGGTTCTGAATAGTCATTATATTTAATATAATACGCACTCCCCAATAAATCAAGCAAAATCCGCAAGTGTACTCATATTCGTACATCAAGCGCTGCTGGTCACACTGTTAGGTGTGAACAGTAACCATCAAACACAATCCCGGTAACACCGAGCCCCGAGGTGTTACCGTAGCACTCATTATCCCGCCACAACGTAAGGGCGTAAGCCCCGGGCACCGGGGTGCACACGCACTCTCCCGAGGCGCGAATAGCGAAGTGGCTTAGATACTGTAGAAATTATGCCCATGAATCGAGTAGGAGGCGGTGACTAACCGCCGTCCTCTCACAGCACCGTACGTACCG
>OHSI01001427.1_pt1 | contig 12407 bp, 7 predicted proteins | sample 1578641 | NCBI WGS metagenome assembly OHSI01 (sample SAMEA3879535, study PRJEB24766) | human gut metagenome | biome: human-associated habitat; feature: feces | place: USA | collected 1985/1987 | reverse complement strand
GTAATATTATCATTCTCAATACTATTATAATTAATATTAAGATTATTACTTCCGTAATAACTAAAACTAGCTAGTTGATTACCAGTACTATTATTTACATTACCGCTATCTACACCTTCGATAGTGTCATTGTTACGAACTCGAACATTAGCGTTAATACTAAGTTCATTTACAGTAGCTTCTACATTAGAAGTCATACTTACAATTTTTGTTACTGTAATTTTCATAATTGCATTATTAAATAGTTATACTTATTTGATAAATAGATTTAATATCATTTCTAGTACATTTGTTATATTAAGAATATCTGCATTTTAACGCATAATGTAACTACCTCCTGGAGGAACTTGTTTCCATCCACCATCTATATTAATTTCAAAAGATAATTGACACATTTGTCCATAATAACCTCCTTCATAAACATTATCAAATCTTATATATACTTCAACATAATCTGTTCTATCACCTTTAGGAATAGTTACAGAACCTGTACCTTGACCAGAGCTATTAGATACGTGACCTCTTCCGTATGTTATCTTATTATTACCATAAGCAGCAACAGTTCTAAATATACCATCAGTAATTGTAAATGTAGCATCAGGAAGTTTATATATTCTAGCTTTACAAATACAACTACCACCAAATAATTCTCTCAATGCTGAGAAATCAACAAAACCGCTAGAACCACTTTTAATACTTTCCATATTGATTTGTCTAGGATAATAATTAAAAATAATACCACCTGGAGGAGCTATAAAAATTATTTTTGTATTATCATATAAAGATGAATTACGAGTATATGCTAAAAAAGGTACAATAGTAACTTTTTTAGCATTACCTATATCAAAAGTTATTTCTTTACTAGCGTATATATAATCTGTTGGTTTTTTACAATTACCGACATAATAAGTTTTATAAATCTTATCATTAACATTATATGGTGAATTGTAACAAATTTGAACCCAAAAAGACCAAGCTAAAGATAAATCAGTTATTATATCATCCATAGTAATATTTGTATTATCATCAACATCTGTTTTCTTATATAAAATACAATTAAATTTAGGAGTTGAAGAATAATAACATTCAACATACGTTGTTACAGGAATAGAAGTTCGGAATTTATTACCTTTTGCTTTACTGTTATAGTTTCTAAAATCACTTAATCTATAAGGAGAATTAGCGCCACCTTTTGGAAAATGTTTTCCTGAAGCATTTACATTATGTGAATCAGTACTTGCATCTTTATAACTACCCTTATATCCATATACATTATCATAATAAAAATATTCACATGCTTTAATTGCAAAACCTTCTCCTCCATAATTATTACGTAAATTCTTATAAGTATCCATAGGTATATTCATACCACAACGAACAACACAAGTATATTTACTAAACGAAGATGTTACTATTTCCTCAGAGTCTTCTCTAATAGGATATTCTTTAAAATCACCTTTACAACTAATAGGTTTATACTTACTCCATATATTTATATTTTCACTCTTACAAAGAGTAGCAAGGTCATTGCTACTCTCTCCAAGAGCTTGTTTAACATCATCAATGCTAACAGGAGCACTAATAATTCCGTTTTCACTATTGTAAGGCATAATCTTTATTTTTTAAATATTCAACTTCACTTTCTAATTCTCTAACTCTAGCTTTAAGTTTATCAACTTCATCATCTATTTCAGTTAAAGCACCAAAAGCAAGACTAATAAGTTTAGGATTCCAATAGTTAATCTTTAGATAACCATTATCATCTTTAGCAACTATATCTTTAAGTAATGGATTATTTACATTTTGAGCAATAAAACCAATACTATGTTTATGGTCACAAATATAATCAAATTCATAAGTACCGCCAATACTTTTAATAACCTTTAAACAATTAAGTTTGGTAATGTTAGTTTTAAGACGAATATCAGAAGATTGATAAGCTGTAACTCCACCTTTAGCAAGAATACTATTAGGGAAGTAAGTATTCATATTATAATCGAAATCATATATATGACCTGTATGACCCATAAATCTATCAGTAGGAAATGAATACTTAGTAAAAGAAAATATTCGTATTTTATTTATTACAGTATTGCGTAACTTAGTAGTAGTATTTTGCTCATGTTTAAATCTAAAACGAATATATCTTCTATCATTATTTCCTACACCCTTAGCCGTATTACCATTAGATAGATTTATATAATTAAGCTGATTCCATCCAGTCATACGTTTAGTATAAGTTTCAATTACAGCACCACTATTGTTTAGTATTTCTACAGTACAAATAGTATAAGTACCATTCGATATATCAACACTAGCAAAATAAGGTTGAGAATAACAATCATTAGAAATATAAAATGAAACTATCAATTCGTTCTTTTTTATTTGAGCTAATTTCTCAGTATCATTATTACCAGTGATAACATCATAACCTAAGTAAACTTGATGTAAACCTGCATTACTAGCATATAGTTTAAATTTATCATCATTATTCAAAGGATAATTAGTCCAACTATTACCATTATCATTAGAATATTGTACAGTTACTTGATTAACTTGTATACTATCAGTAATAGCAGTAATTCCAGAACATAAAGCATCAGCTGAAACGTAACAATCAAGTCCTTTATTATTAACTTCATAATTTGTAGGTAGTATACCTTTATTAGATATTAAACCATTAACTGATAAATTACCAGAAATATTTGCATTATAATTAATATTGGCAGATTTGTCAGCAGCTGCTAATCTTAAAACTTCTATACCTGTGCAAGAAAGGCGAAGGTCATATTTGTTATCTGTATCAACATATCTAGTATATGTTTTCTCAAACACGCATGTAGTACTACCAAGATTATATGTATGAGTAGCAGATGGGAGTATAGTACCACCAATATTATTAGTACCATCAAAACTTTGACCCCAAATAGTTCTAGGAGTTTGAAGTTTAGTAGCAGAAGCTACGTTATCCGCGGTAGCCGCTAATATTCTATAAGAACCCTCAACAAAACCTGATGGTTTCGTTGTTGTTTCTGTCATTGTTAAAGTAAAATTTATAGAAGAATTTACCTCAACTTCTGTAGCTCCCATATAAGTTGCGTCATAAGCTATCCATATTTCAACATTAGAGGAAGTAGATACATATCCAAATTTCAATTCTCTATTACCTCTAACTAATGTGGATGTTACTTGTATGCTTGCTCTTGTACTTGCTGCTACCTCATATACTGATTCGTTTGTTCCTCCAAAACCTATGCCACCCTTAACAGTAAACATAACTTTAGATGTTCCAAGTCCTGTTGCTGATACAGTCTTTAATGTTCCTAATTTTATATATGATTTATTATTACCTTGTGCGCTGAAGTAGTATACTTGTTTAATTCCAGTTCCACTACCATTTTTTATCAAATGTTCACCATCAACAGTATCTGCATTACCAGCACTAGCTGCATAATTTACATTTAAAGCACTAGTTCTATAACTTCTTAGATAACTATCACTACCATTACTACCCCATACTCTATCAGGAGATGAATTATTATTTTCATTACCTCCAATGTTTATGTAAGAAGGGAAGTGAGTAAATCCATTAGCATCAAGAAGAGTAAGAGTTCTTACAACTGTTTTAAATACACCTAAATATTGTCTTACATAAATAGGTTCATTACCATCATCTGCTGTAGCTATTTCTGCCCATCCGTTATTATGACCGCTAGAACCTGCTATAATTCTAAATTGGTCATTATTCATATCACATCTAACTAGTTCATGGGAACCAGTATTTGCTACTTGTCCATAAACTTTTAAAGCGGTGTCAGCATTACTAGCATGATTAACACTAATGTTCGATACGCTTTTGGTAGTTCCACCAACTGTTATACTAATACCATTATTAGAATTAGATAAAGCAGTAAGAAGTCCATTAGCATGTATACCATCTAGTTTGTCAGAATCTGCAACTTTACTATCAAGAAATGCTAGTTGTCTAACTGCATTCAATCCATTAGTTGTGCCTGTATCAAAATCTCCCTCTATATAACCGACATACCAATTAGATGTTCTATGTGTATTAAATATAACACTAGTTAGATAATTATTATGAGTACTTGCAAATCCGTTTATCCATCCATAATCAGTACCATTCTGGTCAAATGTTACAATTCTACCAGATTTAATCTTACTAAAATCAAATGATGATTGATGAGTATAACTAAAATTACTAGCATGCTCATTATCTACTGTATCAGCGTTACCTCCATTAGCAGGAAGAGTAGTAGGTATTTGACTAGTTAAAGCTAAAGTACCTGTAGCTCTAGGAACAGTTATATCATTTCTTATAGTTTCTGAAGTTGAAGTATTATCATACCATCTAAAATGAATTTCTTCATTATTGTTGTCATCGCCTACTGCTATTTCTAAAGTTCCATTATTAATAGAAGTTTCTAAATGTCTAATCCATCCACTATCATTATTTGAATTACCATTATATGGGTCAGCAAATGCTATACCGTTAGAATAAAGAATTGTTCCACGGCATGAAGTATTATATGCTAATCCGCTAGGCGTACCTGCTACAATAGTAAGTCTATTATTATTACCTCCAGCAGTACCGACACCTTGAATCCAAATACGCTTGTTATTCATAACAAGTTGTTTATCAAGGTTTATGTTTGTATTATCAAACCATAAGTTAGCAGCAGCAGTTTCGTTACTATTATATAAGGCTATACCGCTAACATTTTTTGAGTTAGCAGATTTAATACAAAATATACCAACTTTATTATGGTCACCAATATAAACATCATCTCCTACTAAATACCAAGTATTATTAGCGAATTTAGGATAACGCTTATCACTAAGTCTACTATCATCAATAGTAACATAATTTGCTAAACTTTGATGAGAAGTCAAAAACGTAGCACCTTTAGTAAAAGTAATACTAGTTCCATTTTTACTAACACTAGTAATAGCATTACCTGTTCCAGTTACAGTTATACTAGTAGCACCATTATTTTCAATAGCAGATATTCTACTATGAAGTTTATAAATAGAACTAGCACTAGCTATTTTACTTCCTTCATTTTGAGGGTCAGAAGCAATAGCATCATCGTAAGTGATTATACTTCCTTGTAATCCACCAGAACCAGCAACACTTCCTACACCATAAGCAGATACTCCACCGCTAGCATATAAATTTGCAACTTCATCTGTTGTAGTATTTGTAATTTTCAACGCTTTATTAGTTGCGTCATACTCTAATTTAATATTTCCAATAGAAATATATTTACCACTAGGTAAAACTATACTACCATTAACATCTGCTGTTCCATTAAAAGCATTACCCCAAAGATTACGAGCAGTTGTAAGTTGTAAAGCCTTTTTAGCAGAACCGCTTGTAAAGTAACCTTGTAGAGTAGTAATACTTGTTTTATTAGCAGATATATTAGAAGCATTAGTTCCTTCAGCCTTTTTAGCTCTTGATACTTCATTTGAAATAGAAGTATTAATACCATCTATAATTCCACTTAATGTATCTGTTTGTGCAATATTAGCAAGGAAGTTTACTACCTCATTCCACTTATTTATAATACCGTCAGCAGTTTCTTCATCAGTAGTTATTAAAGAATACCATCTATAAGCACTATCCCAATTTGTTACTTTAGTAGATGTAATTCCATCTAATACAGTTTTATTACTATGACTATGTTTTACTGATACAGCACTATCCCAAGAACTTTGTTTAGTTGTTGTTGGGATAGAATATCCAGAAGCAAAAGTAACAGCAAACGTACCACTAGTTGTAATAGTATTTATTGCACAAGTTAAACCTGTAGGAAGTTTAAGTCCTACAGATGTTACAGTACCTTTATTTGTAGTATAACCTTTTGCGTCTATTTCAGCTCTAGTATAATAATTAGCTAAAGATTGATGAGTAGTTAAATAACCTGCATCATTAGTAAGCTGACTTACCTTTGTAATTCTATCTGTAATATCTATCCATTTATGATTATGAGCACTAGGTGTAAAAGTTGTTGGTTTGTTAGTAATGTTATTCCAAGAAAGATTAAGACCATCAAGCTCTGTAGCAATATTATCAATTCTATTACTTAAAGCTTTTACAGAATAAGCATTTGGAATCCTTGTTAAATCTGTATCTACATAATTTCCTTTTAAAATATTAGCATATGATACTACAGTAGCGTTTAGTCCACCTCCACCCCCCGTAGAAGGCGTGTATGTTCCATAAGCACTAACTCCACCTTGTACTCCAAGATGAGCTGTTTTATTACTACTAGCACTAACTATTTCAAGTATATTAGGGTCTCCACTCTTTGTTCTAAGAATTATATTACCAATTTGAAAAGAACCACCAGTATTACTATCTCCAATAAATAAACCAGTAGGAAGATTATTACCACCTTCAACACCACCTAAAGATAGAACACTAAGTCTACTAAAGGTTTTCATTGGAGTAACATAATCTATATTATTAAAATCTGTACTATCTTGATTAGCAGTATGTAAATAGAACAATCTAATATAGTAGAACATTGTTACCATACTAGTACCTTGAAGAATAAAACTATTAAAGTTTCCACTAAGTACACCATTAGCATTCCAATGAATATTTCCTCCAGCTAAATAACCAGTACCATCATGTCGAAGAAGACTCATAGCATAATCAGTACCAGGAACTTTAGTTTCAAGTTCTTCACTAGTAAAAGTATCACGGTCTACCATAGGACCACCATACCAAGCAGCTATAGAAGTTTTATCTCCTTTTACAATACCATTCATACCAGCTGTAACTTTTTTAGTAACATCTTTAAGTTGAATTGCGCTAGTAAGAACTAAACCTCCATTAATTTCTGTTGTTTGATTAAGAGCATCTTTAAGATATTTGTATGAAGTAATGTCAGTGCCCATACCACTAAGTATATCAGCTTGACAAATAGCAAGATATTGTTTAACTGTTTTAATCTTCTCTTGAAGATTCCTATATTTAGTATTAGCTTCTCCTATATTAACTTTAGTTATTTCAGTATTAGCGGCTATGAGTGCATTAATAAGGTTCTTATATTCAGTCCAAGCTGTTTTCATAACAGTATTGGCTTCTTTCAACTTACCTTTATTAGCATTATCGTTAGTAAGATATTTAGATGTAGTAATATTATTAACTTGGTCTATAACAGCAGCAACTTCATTACTAGCTTGATTTAACAAGTCAGTAAGTCTAGCTTTCTCAGAAGAATCAAGTACTCCATCTTCAATAAACTCATTAAACTTATTATTAATACTAGGAATTGTTATATTATTAATAGTATTAATCTTCTCATTTACTACATCAATAGCGTTATTTAATTCAGTTGGACCAACGTAACGAACTTTCTTTTTCCAATTAGTTTCATCAAAGTTTGTATTCTTAGAAACAGCAGTAAGCATATCTCCTTTATAATACTTAACACCATTAACAGTAGCATCTTCAGGAATAATCCAAAGGTCACGTTCTTTATAACCTTTACTTATAACGCCAGTTCCAGCTTTAGCATCGACATAAGAATCTACAAATATAGAAGATTTACCATCTATAGTATCGAATACATCTTTAGGAATATCCATTTGTTCCCAAGCACTACCATTCCAATAATTAGTAGTACCATTACTAGTATTATACCAAATGTCACCTTCATGAGAAGCTTTATCTGTCCAATCAGTACTAGGGTCATCTACTTGATACCAAGTTTCAGCTTTACCATCAAGCTGACCTTTAATACCAGCAAGTTCTTCATTTATAGCATTCTTAAAATCATTTAAAGCTTTATCGTCAGATTTAACCCAATCAGTTCCATTATAAACCCAAGTTTCAGTTTTATCACCAACTCGTTTAATCCATAAATCTCCTTTATCAAAAGGTTTAGTTGGAGTAGTATCAGAATAAAATATACGACGTTTGCTATCAGCTAAGTCTCCAGCAGCTCCAGCTTTATCATCTGCGGCTTTAGCAGCTTTCATAGCTTCATTAAAATCAGCATCTTTTATTTGTATCCAAGTAGTACCAGTCCAACGATAAGAATGATTGTTTTTAATATCATAAAATATATCACCAATATGTTCTGAACGAAGTTCATCAGTATTCCAAGTATTAGCAGGAGCATTATCTATAGTAGGTTCATAACCGTAATACCAAACAACAATACTTTGGTCTTTTTGTTGCTTAACTTCATCAACAAGATTACTAAACTTAGTTTCGTATTCATTAGTCCACTTTTGAATAGTAGCAATAGTTTCAGAATAACGAGAAGCTAAAACCCAATCATTAGCATTGAAAGAAGTTTTATTATCTGCAACAGCTCTAGCTATATCATTATTGAACTTTCCTTCAAGAGTAGCATTAACCCACATATCACCAACTTGATAATTAGTAGGTTTAGTCTCACCATAGAAGACTTTCATTTTACCATCAGCTGTAATTTGAGCTCTATTAGCAGCATCAAGTGCAGAAACAATATCGTTATCCTTAATACGATTCCAACGATAAGGATTAACATCATCATTGTATTTTGTAAAACGATAAGCATAACCGGTAGTTTGGTCATAGTACAAATCGCCTATATGTATTTTCTTTAATTCACTAGTATTCCAATCTACAGCAGGAAGATTATCAAGAGTAGGTACACCTTCATAAAACCAAGTTTCAATAGCACCATCAGTTTGCTTTTGAAGGTCTTTAATTACTTGGGAATTATTAATAAGATTATTTACAGTTTCTTCATCAACTCCACCATTTTCTTTAATATATTGGTCAAGGTCTTTATCTCCAATACTAGAACCTATTTCAAGATTAGCTTTAATATTAATCTTACCGTTCTTATATTTAATATAAGTTTTAGGATTCTCACCTTTATCTCCAATATACATATCACCATATACATTGAAGAAAGCTTTACCATTATAAACACCAAATTCTACATACTCTTTATTAAGTAAAGTATAATAATTTACTCCAGCATAAAGAGTAATACTAGGAGCATAATTATCAACAGCATTAAGAACTAAAGCTGTTTGACGTTGAGTATCATTTAATCTATGTCCTAATTGATTAAGAACATCTCCTGGAGCAGGAGCATCAGAACCAGAGTCAAAATCAATTTGACTTAAATCAACATAATGATATTTCTTACCATCAATATTTACAGTATCAGAACTAACATTAACTACAAGTCTCCAAAGATAACTATTTTCTACTTTATGATAAGTACCTTTCTTAACATTGAAAGTTTTAGCTTGAGCTTGGTCACCAACTTTCCATTTATTATCTATTTCTTCACCATCTTGTTCACCAAGAAAATAACAACGATAAACTTCTTGATTAAGAGTTTCATTTACAAGATTACCTTCTGCATCTTCTACTTGAGAAATACTCCAAACATCGGTGGTCTCGTCATGCTTAAATACTGGAGCATCTATCCTAATTCTATCTACATAAGCAACTTTAATACTACCGGCAGGAGAAATAACTAACTTACCACCAATAGTATCAACATTAAGTATTTGAAGAGTTTCAAATATAGCTTTAAGACGAACATAAAGATAATCTGTCGTAAGATGAGTTCTACCAGTTTGGTCTACAGACCAAGTACCTCCTGTATAAGCAGTAGGTTTACCAATAGTTAATCCATTAAGAAAATCATATATTCCATTAATAACTTCATCGTTTAATTTCTTAGGATAAAGAGAATCACTCTTTAATGCAGAATAAACATTAGTATTACTAGGAACTTTATTACTAGTAGTAGTTATAATATCAACACCTTTACTATAACCACCACCAATAACACCATTATCAAGACGAGAAATAATATCTTGATTAAGTTGAGCTTGAGAAAGTTTATATGCGTAATCCCACCAATTAGTTGTAGATTCAAATAGTCCATTGTTAACAATCTTATAAATCTCACTAATTGTAGGTTTACGAGTACCATCAATCTCTTGAATAGTTGCAGAAGCACTAATAGTTTCCTGGATTTCATTAATATCAGGAGTTACTGCAGTAGCTTTAACTACAACTTCTGTAGACTCTTGAGACGGACTATTTGCGTCTATCTCATTAATAGCAGGAATTTTACTCATATTATTATTAATTATATTAGTAAAAGGAGGAGGACTTTCATGTCAAAATACTTTAGTAACTTAAACATCAATCAGATTAATAATTTAGTTATATATGCCTCCTCCTTTATTTGTATTTTAGCTTATCAAACTTTGATATGAACATTGTCATATAACCACTTTATTTAGCTTCTAAGTATACTTGATATACGTCCGTTATTAGTTAATCATAAACTAACTGAAAGTCGCTTAGAACGTAAATTTCAAAGAAATAAAAATCTTAAATAACATTTTAACGTCTGCATTATACGTAAAACCCCCAAGACTAATCTCTAGCCTTGAGGGTCACGGACACACATCTAGCATCGCAAGAAGCAAGGGTATTTATAGTTGAATAATACCAGCAGCTCTAAGTTGATTAAGTAGAGTGTTGACAACGCCAGCAAGACTTGCAGCAGTTGCAGTTTCAGTATCAACATTTACTATGTTTGTAATAGCTTTAACTCCACCAAGAGTTGTCTTAGTAGCAGCAGGTAATGTGTAATTTTGCAGATTAGCTAATTTATTCTTTTCTGCTGTAGTATAATCATTACTAGATAATTGTTTACCTTTAACTTTGTCTACTTTATTATTTAATTCACTGGTAAAATCCTTTAAAGTAAATTCTTTTCCCTTAGTAACCTCTCCATCTTTACTTATAGTATATTTAACTGCATGACCTTCATCTGTTATAATAAAAGCATTACCTCCATTAGCAGGAAGCCAACTTGCTGTACCATAAGCATGATTAATATTGGTAAAAAATGTACGTTGAGTGTCACCAAGTTTAGCAATATTAGCAGCTTTAGTTTCTTCGTCAATACCTACACCAAGTTCAATAATTTCATTAGCATTAATAAAATCATTAACTTTAACTCCTAAATTACTAATATCAGTTTTTGCAGTACCAAGCTCTTTATTGATAACATCAACTTTAGTTTCTATTTTAGTAATATCAGCTCCATAATCTTGATTAAGAGCTTCTTTAAGAGTATTCTTATTATCAACAGAAAGACCTAAACCATCAATAGCTTTATTTATTTTTACCTTATCCATATTAATTTATTTTATTATCAATATTCTTATAATCATAACCAAACTTAGATAAGATTGGTTTAATAATCCAAGTCCAACTTACAGGAGCAAGTATAGAACTATTTACAATAAGTTTTACATCAACACCGATAGCATAATATATAACACTAACAATTACTATACTAAAAAGCAATGTAAGTTTCTTAATTGTTCTAGTTACATTACCATGACAAAGATAAATAAGTACAGTAACTAGTAAATAAGTTAAAAGATTAACTACTATACAATAAGTGAAATCAAAACTATTTATTACTTGTTGTATTATTTGATTTATCGTTTCCATTATCATTATCTTTAATTGCTGCAAATATACTTTTTTTATTAGCAATATCAGCAGTAACTATATATTAATTAACACAATTAAAGCAGCCAATATTTATATTAATACTAGCTGCTTCAAATTATTAATGTTATCGACAATTATACCAATCAACTTGAATACCTTTACGACACATGTCTGCATACCAACGATTAAAAGCTATTCCATCATAACCATCAACATCATCTATTACATCTTTTACATATAGACACAAATGCAATCCATCAGGAACACTACTTAATTCTTCTTTCTTGTTCATAAGCAAGTCCTTAGTATCTAACTGCTTATTCTCCATCTTCTTTAGTTTTAAAATTTACTTCTCCAAATTTATTAACTATTTGTTTATTTACGTAGTTAATATAAAGATTAGCTCGTTTAATATTACCTAAAGCGTAAGCAGCACAAGCAGCTTGGAATATATTCCAACAGTTAAACATTATACTACCATCACCTTTACAACCATAAGAGCAATCATTAAGAATTGCTTCACCAGATTGACTAATGACAGTAAGTAATTTTATATATGTATCTTCCCATTCTTTAGGAATAGAAAGAACAATCATTTTTTCACCGTTCATAACAATCTAACTTTATTATTAAACTTAGCAATATCAAAACCTTTAATTTTGTCAGAGTTATTAAGTACCGCTTTATACATACTAATAGTAGTAAGTTTAAGTACTTTATCTCTGTTAACTATAAAACCTTGAGCAGCTAGATACTCAAGAGTTTTAACAACTCCTTCCTCTAGCTTCTCAAGGTTATCTATAGTGTCATTTTTGTCTATCATAAGAACATCTTATTAAGAATTAAACACTTTATTATTTATGTATATAGAATATTC
>OHSI01001417.1_pt1 | contig 12451 bp, 10 predicted proteins | sample 1578641 | NCBI WGS metagenome assembly OHSI01 (sample SAMEA3879535, study PRJEB24766) | human gut metagenome | biome: human-associated habitat; feature: feces | place: USA | collected 1985/1987 | reverse complement strand
GGCTACCGGTGCGTCCGGCCAGTAGATGACGTAGCACTCCTGCATCTCGCCCATGTAGAAGAAGATGTTCTCGCCCATTTCGATGTGCTCACCGAAGGTCAGGTCGGGCACGAATAGCCGCCCGCTGGTGCGCTTGGGACCCTTGATGGTGAAGCCCTCCGCCGTGGGGTGCTGCCGCAGGTCGTTGGCCGCCTCCTCCAGACCGGGGAAGTGCAGCGTCCGTTCCAGCTCCGCCAGCTGGGTCGCGCCGTTGATATAGACCAGATGATTTTCGTCCTTGAACCAGTTGATTCGCATGGTACTCCCTCCTTTGTGGTTGATAAGAGCAGTATACCACACCCCTTCCCGCTTGTCACGCGGTTCTCCCCTCCCCTGCTACAGCCGCCCCCGCTCGGTGATGACGGCGGGAAGGCGGACATCGTGGGGCTCTTGGGGGATATGGGTGCGGAGAAGGGCTTCCCGGCACAGGAGCAGCGCGTCGCCGGTGCAGCGGCGCAGGAAGCGGTCATAGTACCCGCCGCCTCTGCCAAGGCGGCCGCCGTCCGGGGACGCCGATGTACAGGGGACGATGGCGAGGTCGATCTCCTCGGCGGGGACGAGAGGCGCGGCGGCGGGCGGCTCCGGGATGCCGTAGGCTCCCGGCGCAAGCTCCGACAGCGCAAGCACCTGCCGGCTCTCCATGACGCCGGGGGCGGTGCACAGGGGGACACACAGACGCTTGCCGTCCGCCAGCACCTGACGCAGCAGGGGCGCGGTGTCGATCTCGCTGCCGCGCCCCACGAAGGCGAACACCGTTCCGGCGCGGCGGTACTCCGGCGTGTGCAGCACGTGGCGGAGAATGGCGTCGTCGGAGAGGTGACGCTCCGATGATGTCAGTGCCGCCTCCGCCGCCGCTGCCTCCCGGCGAAGGGCTGCCTTTTGCCGCTGTATGGTATCCATGGGCACCTCCTGAAAAAAGAGCGGGCAGAGAAGCGCGGCGCGCTCCCCTGCCCTGCTGTGTTTTTACGCCAGCTTGGACGTGAGATTCTCCACCGCCTCGGACAGTGCCTCCTCGAAGGAGGGGTGAGGCCGCATGACAGAGAGCAGCTGCTCCGCCGTCAGGTGGTTCACCATGGCGGTGCTCAGCTGGGAGATCATGTCGCTGGCATGCTGGCACATGAGCTGGGCACCGACGATCTCGTGGGTGTCGCTCCGCGCCACCAGCTTCATAAAGCAGCGGCCGGGGTCCTCGATGATGGTACGGGCGTTGCTGAACAGGGTGCATTTGCCGGACACGGCGGGGATGCCCTGCTCCTTCGCCTCCGCCTCCGTCATTCCCACCACGGCGATCTCCGGCGCGCTGTAAATGCAGCTGGGGATCACGTTCAGATCGGTGGTGCCCTTGCCGCCGCACATACGCTCCACACAGTCCGTGCCCTGTGCCGCCGCCACGTGCGCCAGCTGCACGGCAGAGGACGCGTCGCCGATGGCGTACACGGTGGGGATGCTGGTCTGGTAGTTCTCGTCCACCAGCAGCCGCCTGCCGTTCAGCTCCGGGGTCAGGTCAGCGGCAAACAGCCCGTCGAAGTAGGCGCGGCGGCCGATGGCGCAGAGCACCTTCTCACCGGTGACGGTCAGCTCCTTGCCCTTCTGGGTCAGGTGGACGCACATACCATCCGCCGTCTGCTCCACCGACTGCACCATGGCGGAGGTCAGCACCTCCACCCCCTGCTTTTTCAGGATCTGCGCCAGATTCTGACCCAGCTCGCGATCCATCTGGGGCAGCAGGTTCGCCATGCCCTCCACCAGCGTCACGGGGCAGCCCAGATGGCTGTAAAACGTGGCAAATTCCACGCCGATCACGCCGCCGCCGATGATGACGATGGAGCGGTACGGCGTATCCGTGCCCTCCAGCAGCTCGTCGGAGGTCATCACGCCGGGCAGCTCCAGACCGGGAATGGGCGGGCGGACGTTCACGGAGCCGGTCGCCGCCAGAATACGCTCGGCGGTGTAGGTGACGGTGCCCTCCTCGCCGGTGACGGCGACCTGTCCGGGGGCGGTGATCTGCGCCGTGCCGGTGAGCACGTCCACCTTCGCGCCCTTCAGCAGCGCGTGGATGCCGCCGCGCAGCTTCTCGCTGACGCTGCGCTTGAAGGCGAACATCTCGCCTATATCGTAGGACAGGGAGCCGTGGACGCCTACGCCGCCGCCGTTGACGGCGTCGTAGTAGACCTGTGAGGCGTGGAGCAGCGTCTTGGTGGGGATGCAGCCCCGGTTCAGGCAGGTGCCGCCCACCTCCCGCCGCTCCACGATGGCGGTGTGCAGCCCCAGCTTGGCGGCACGGAGGGCGGCGGTGTACCCGCCGGGACCCGCGCCGATAACGATCAGCTGATACGCAGACATAGGAGTTCCTCCTGTGTTTTCAAATGTTTTTCCGCGGTGCATCGCACGCACAGAGCCTCACGCTCACGCGCTTCTCCAGCGCAGGACGGGCTTGCGCGCCGCCTGCACCTCGTCGGGCCGTCCGATGGGCATATTGTGGGGGGCGGTGTGCATGGACTCCGCGTCCTCAAACGCCTTGCGGTACAGCATACGGAGCACCTCCGCCGCGTGATCCAGCGTCTCGATGCCCTCCGTCTCCGTAGGCTCCAGCATCAGTGCCTCGTGGACGATGAGGGGGAAATACATGGTGGGCGGGTGGATGCCCTCGTCAATGAGGGACTTCGCCACGTCCAGCGCGGAGACGCCCGTCTCCTTCTTCAAGCCGCTGAGATCCAGCACGAACTCATGCATACACAGGCGGTCGTAGGCGGGGGTGAAGGTGCCCTTCAGCTTCGCCATCAGATAGTTGGCGTTGAGCACGGCGTTCTCCGCCGCCTCGGGGATACCCTCTCTGCCCAGTGCCAGCAGGTACGCCAGTGCGCGGACGACCACCAGGAAGTTACCCTGGAAGCCGCGCACCTGAATGTGACCCGGCTCCTCCGCCAGCGCGCTGTGGGGCAGGTACTCCTTCAGGAACTCCTTGCAGCCCACCGCGCCCGCGCCGGGGCCGCCGCCGCCGTGGGGCGTGGCGAAGGTCTTGTGCAGGTTCATGTGGATGCAGTCGAAGCCCATGTCGCCGGGGCGCGCTACGCCCATGACGGCGTTGAGGTTGGCTCCGTCGTAGTAGCACAGACCGCCTGCCTCGTGGACGAGGCGGGTGATCTCCAGAATGTTCTTATCGAAGATACCCACGGTGTTGGGGTTGGTGAGCATCAATCCGGCGGTATCCTCGCCCAGCGCGGCGCGGAGGGCGTCCAGATCCACGCAGCCGTCCTCGCCGGAGGCGATGTTCACCACGTCGTAGCCGCACATGGCGGCGGTGGCGGGGTTGGTGCCGTGGGCACTGTCGGGGACGATGATCTTGGTGCGCTTCCTGTCGCCCCGTGCATCGTGGTACTGCTTGATGAGCAGCACGCCGGTGAACTCGCCGTGGGCACCGGCGGCGGGCTGGAACGTCATGCCGTCCATGCCGGTGATCTCGCAGAGATACTGCGCCGCCGTGTCCAGCACCTGCTGCATACCCTTGCGATCCTCCGCCGGGGACAGGGGGTGCACATTGGCAAAGCCGGGCAGGGACGCCATCTCCTCGTCGATGCGGGGGTTATACTTCATGGTGCAGGAGCCGAGGGGATAGAAGCCGCAGTTCACGCCATGCACCTGCTTGCAAAGCTCCGTGTAGTGGCGGGAGATGTCCGTCTCGCTCATCTCCGGCAGCACGGGCTTCGTCTCCCGCCGCAGGGAGCCGGGCAGGGAGACGCTCTCCACATCGCAGGCGGGCAGAATGGCGCAGCGGCGTCCGGGGACGCTCTTTTCGAAAATCAGCTTCATTTTGCCAGCACCTCCTTCACGATGGAAACCGCCTTGTCCAGCTGCTCCTTGGAGACCTTCTCCGTGGCGCACCACAGCACGCCGTCCTCGCCCACAGGCAGGCCGCCCAGAATGTCGCTCTCCGCCAGCGCGGTGAAGATCGCCTCGCGGTGGGGCGTGCGGGTGACGAACTCATGGAAGTATTCGCCGGGGTAGACCAGCTCCACGCCGTCGATGGCGCACAGCTCCTTGGCAAGATAGTGCGCCTTCGCCATGGACTGCTCTGCCGCCTGCGCCATGCCGTCGGGACCCATGGTCGCCATGTACAGCCCGGCGGTCAGGGCGCACAGTGCCTCGTTGGAGCAGATGTTGCTGCTGGCCTTCTCGCGGCGGATGTGCTGCTCACGCGCCTGTAGGCTCAGGACGTAGGCGCGGCGACCCTCCGCATCCGTAGTCTCGCCCACGATGCGTCCGGGCAGCTTACGCATATGCTTATCCGTGGTCGCCATATAGCCCAGATACGGGCCGCCGCAGCCCATGGGCAGACCCAGAGGCTGCCCCTCGCCCACGGCGATGTCCGCGCCGCAGTCCCGGGGCGTTTTCATAATGGCAAGGGCGATGGGGTTGCAGCCCATCACGTACAGGGCACCTGCCTCGTGTACCAGCTGCCCCAATGCCTCCGCGTCCTCCAGCTGCCCGAAGAAGTTGGGCTGCTGGACGTAGAAGGAAGCAACGTCCGGCGTCAGCAGCTCCCGGAGGGCGGCCATGTCGGTCTTGCCGTCCTTCACGGGCACCACCCGCAGCTCGTCACCGGTGCCGTAGCAATAGGTGCTAACGGTGTTGATGGTGTCGGGGTGCGCCGCGCCGGAGATCAGCGTCACACGGCGTTTGCGGTCACGGCACATGGCGGCGGCCTCGGCGGCGGCGGTGGCACCGTCGTACACGGAGGCGTTGGACACGTCCATGCCCGTCAGCTCGCAGATCATAGTCTGGTATTCAAAGATGGACTGGAGCAGACCCTGGCTCATCTCCGCCTGATAGGGCGTGTAGGCGGTCAGGAACTCCTCCTTGGCGGGGATATACTTGACGATAGAGGGGATATAGTGGTCGTAGGCACCTGCGCCGCGAAGCACCGTGCCGTACACACGGTTCTCCGCCGCCATGGCGGTCATGGCGCGGCTGACCTCCAGCTCACTCATCCCGGCGGGGATGTGCAGCGGCTCGGTGAGGAGCATCTGCTCCGGCACGTCCCGGAACAGCTCGCGGGTGCTGCTCACACCCACGGCACGAAGCATCGCCTCACGCTGCGCCCCGGTGGAGGGAACGTAGCTGCCCATCTCTTAGCCCTCCTCGGTGCAGAATGTCTCGTAGGCGGCGGCGTCCAGCAGCTCCTCGCTGTCCTCCACGTTCTCCACCTTGATGAGCCATGCGCCGTAGGGGTCACTGTTCAGCTTCTCCGGCGCGTCCAGCAGCTCCTCGTTGACGGCGCAGACGGTGCCGGTGACGGGGGACACCAGATCGGACACCGCCTTGACGGACTCCACGTCGCCGAACGCCTCGCCGGCGGTGACGGTGTCGCCCTCAGCGGGCAGGTTCACGAACACCACGTCGCCCAGCGCGTCCTGCGCGAAATCGGAGATGCCCACCACGGTGACGCCATCCTCGGTCTTGACCCACTCGTGGGACTTGGAATATTGCAGCTCAACAGGATACAACATGATACTTTACCTCCATTAAATCAATGTGTTGGTTTTTGTTTTATCCCCCGCCCCCGTAGGGGCGGGGCAGCTTCTGTTTTCAGTTGCGGGCAGGGCTGTGCCTTACACCAGCTTGGCACTCAACGCTTCCAGAGCCTCGTCGATCTCGGCGTCGTTGAAGCAGTAGCGCATCTCCAGATGCTCGCTGCGGAGCTTACGCACCTCGTCTTTGATCTCCGTGCCGCGGAGGATGCAGTCCGCCATCAGACCTGCCAGACGGTCAAAGTCCTTGGCCTCGAAGCCGAAGCGGGTCATCTCGCTGACGCCCATACGCAGCGCGCCGGAGGCGGTGAAGCCCTCCTCGTCGGGGGTCGCCTGATAGTTGACCACGATGTTGTTGCGCTCCAGACGGTCGGCGATGTCCGGACCCTCGCCGTAGCCCACGGACACGATGACCTGATGGGTCTCGGTGTAGTCGATGGCGGGGTCGCCTGCCACGTCCAGACCGTGCGCCTTCAGGCTGCGGGCGAAGGACTTGGCGTTGTCGATGACCGCCTTCTGGTACACGTCGCGGAACTGGTTCATCTCATACGCCGCCATCAGCATACCCAGCTGGGTGCCCAGATGGTGGTTGGACACGCTGCCGGGGAAGGTGCGGCTCTCGATGGTCTTCCACAGGCCGTATTTCAGGTCGTCCTCCTTGTAGTTGACGCCGATGATGCCGCGCTGGGGTCCGAAGAACGTCTTGTGGGTGGAGCCGGTGACGATCTCCGCGCCCTCGGCAAAGGGCTTCTGGAAGTGGTCGCCGATCAGACCCAGCACGTGCGCCATATCGTACATGATGGTGGTGGGGATCTTCTGCTCGTCCACGAACCTCCGGATCTCCGCCACAGGCTCCTTATGGAGCACCATGCTCTTGCCGAACACGATCAGCTCCGGGCGGTAGCGGTCAAGGAGCTTCTTCGTCTCCTCCACGTCCATCTTGTAGGGGTTGTCGGCGCAGACGGGGAAGTTCACCACGGCGGGCTTCTCCGTCACGGGGTCGATGGCGATATAGTCGTGGAGGGCACCCATGGGCTGGGCGGACAGGTGACCGCCCTTGATGATGTGGTTGTTCATCACGTAGCCCAGACGCTTCGCGTCGTGCTTACGATCCACGCGATTTTTCCAATCCATCAGCGCGGAGAACACCGCCATGTTGGACATCTGTCCGCTGAGGGTGCGGCTCTCCACCTCGGTGCAGCCGAAGTAGGCGCGCATTTCCTCCACCAGCAGACGCTCCACCTCGTCGATGAACTTGGTGCCCTGATAGTAGAACACCTCCCTGTCGTAGAACGCCAGCACCTTCTTATGCTCGGCGTACCGGCAGGCGGGGTCGCTGCCGCTGAGGAGCCGCACGGCGCGGCTGGGGGTATTCTCGGAGGGGATCAGGTTGATGCACTGCTCCTGACGCCACTGGTGGTTCTCCAACGCCTTTTTCAGCAGCTCCAACGCCTTGGGGGTGCGGTCGCCGCTGCCCACGCCGCGGACTTCCTCCTCCGCGCCGTACAGCAGGGGGCGGGCGAAGGGAGGCGCGCCCACGCTCATGTGGCGGGCGGGGATCACGGCCTTGAGACGCTTGCCGCGGACATCCACCTCCACGGTGTCGTCCTCCAGAATGTCGCTGTCGATATAGCAAAGACCGATGGCGCGCTTGCCGCTGGCCTCCAGAATGACGGTGGACAAGCCCTCGCCCTGGGTCTTGAAGTAGGGCACCATGGTGCCGCTGGTGACCCAGCCCACCAGCTTATCGCCCTGATAGATCTCCATGCCGGCGCGCATAACGCCGCGATCCACCAGCGCGATGGGCGCGATCTTCCGGGGCAGGGCGGACATATCGGAGAAGTCACGCTCCATGTACTTCACGAAGCACTTGTGCTGCTTTTCCAGCGCGGCGCGGCCGATATAGTCGCCCTTCTGCTCGGAGAAGCTGACGGCGAACTTCGCCAGAGGCACGGCGAAAATGGGGATCTCGCTGCCGTCGGGGGCGGTGCCCATCTCGTGACCGTACAGGGGCATGGACGCCTCCATACGCAGGGTGTCGCGGGCACCGAGACCGGCGGGACGGGCACCCATCTCCACCAGACGGTTCCACAGCCACGCGGCGTCCGCGCTGCGGACATAGACCTCGTAGCCCAGAGGCTCGCCGGTATAGCCGGTCTTGGCGACACGGGCGTAGTGTCCCTCCAGAGAGACGGTGCCCAGCGCGTTCTTCATAGGCTCGGTCATCTGCTTGCCGCCGTTGAGCTCCGTCAGCATTTCCTTGCTCTTGGGACCCTGCACGGCAACCGCCGCCCAGTCCTTTGTAATATCGGTGATGGTGCAGTCAAAGCCGGTCAGCGCGGCGCGCAGGTGCGCCAGATCCTTCTCCGTGTTGGCGGCGTTCACCACCAGCAGGTAGTTGTCCTCCTCGAACATATAGAGGTACGCATCGTCCACGGCACCGCCGTTCTCATCGGGAATGATGCAATACTGCGCCAGATTCACGTCCAGTGCCGCCACGTTGCTGGTCAGCACGTGCTGCAGGAACGCCTTGCGCTGGGGCCCCTCGATCAGCAGCCGCCCCATGTGGGACACGTCGAACAGGCTGCACACCTGCCGTGTGTACAGATGCTCGGCAATAATGCCGCCGGGGTACTGGATGGGCATTTCCCACCCGCCGAAGTCCACCATCTCCGCGCCGGCAGCCACGTGGACATCATACAGTTGGGTACGCTTCAGTTCGCTCATACGATTTTTCCTCCTTAAAGTTCGTTTCTTTTTGGCAGCAAAAAAGGACACAAAACCGCTCTGTACGGCTTTGTGCCCCCGTTGAGATACCTGAGAGATTCCCTCCCCGCCGGGGAGGTTGCACCTTCGGTGGTCGGGCGTCGCCGTCCGGCCTTTTCGGAGTATCGTCCGGAACCGGTCCTTTTGCCTGAGAGCTTCTGCGTTCCCCTTCGGCGCCGCTTGCGCGGTCTCTCCCGATCCCATCGTCCGATCCGTATAAAATTGTTGTACAGGCATGGAAATATCTGTGCCGTAAGTGTATCACCGGGAAAGCGGATTTGTCAAGGCTAAATTGCGGTGCGCCGCACGGCAAACGGCGGGGCGGTGCTCCCCTCCCCTTTTCCCCGGCGCGACCGCAGAGGCTCACGCCATTTCGTTGCGTATCCGCCGCAGATAGCGATAGACCGTCGGCTCGGAGATGTGCAGCTCCTTCGCCACTCTGCCGATGGAGCCCTTCGTCTGGAACACGCCTTGGGCGTCCAGTGAGCGGAGTATGTCCAGCTTGTCCGACGCGTGCATGGCGTCGGAGGGGATGCCGTAGCCCAAAATGGTGGAGTGGATCAGGTTGCTGGACAGCTCCGGGATGGAGTCGTCCAGATTCTCCGTGTACGCCGCCCGCTCGTCCTCCATGGGTAGGGAGAAGGCGTGGACAAGGTTGCTCAGCCGCTCGGACAGCACCAGAATGTCCTCTACGTCGTGGTTCACGCAGATCAGCCCCACCAGCTGCCCCTTCTCCTTAATAAAGTAGGTGGAGGAGACGAACCGCTTTCCGCCGCGGGTGCGTCCCTCGTAGTTCGCCACGTAGTCGTGCTCCTTGTATGCCCCCGTCCGCACCAGCTCCTTCGCCAGCTCCGTCATGGGGTCGCCCACGCGGCGACCGCTCAGGTGCTCGTTGCAGGCGGCGATGACGGAACGCTCCGGCGTGGAGACGTCGTGGAGAATGATCTCATAGTTCTTCCCGCAGATCTTGCCCATGAACTGCACTAAGGGGATATATCGCTCAAGACAGGCGTAATTACTCACGGTATCCCAACTTTCTTGATTACAATGATTTGAAAACCACATTTTGCTGTGCTTATAAGGATTAGTATACTGAATCCCAAGGAATAAATCAACACCGAATGTACTATATCGGGGTGGGAGACGCAAAAAGTTTTGCAGACGATGATAAAATATTGTCTTATGATGGCAGTATGAACAAAAAATTGTCGCGCTTCTTGGCACTTATGCGAGATTGACAAGGGTGATGTGATAAATTATAATCAGAAATGTAATTAAATTATCAGAAGGGAGGCTTGAGGTCACTCTTTTCCCCCCGCGTCATATTTTTAAGGAGGCATTTGTAATGGAAGCTGCAAACTACGGTATCCTGTCATTGATTCCCCTTGCGCTTACCCTGCTGCTGGCGTTCTGGAAGAAGGACGCCGTCTTTGCCCTGTTCATGGGCTGCATCTCCGGCGTGCTGCTGCTGGGACATGACCCCGCCTTCGGCTTCTCCGCGCTGGCGGAGGAGGCTCTGGGCAACGAGGACTTCATTTGGATCCTGCTGATCCAGGTATTCATCGGCATTATGATCGCGTTCTTCATGAAGGCGGGCGTGGTCAAGGCGTTTGCGGAGATGATCGCCGGAAAGGTGAAATCCCCCCGCAGCGTGAAGTTCGCCACCTGGTTCATCGGTCTGTTCACCATCGACGACTACATGAGCCCCCTGCTGCGCGGCGTGGTCATGCGTCCTCTGACGGATGAGATGCGTGTGCCCAGAGAGAAGCTGGCCTTTACACCTGCGCCTCCGTGTGCACCCTGATGCCCTTTATGGCGTGGGGGGCGTATGTGGCCGGTCTGGTGGCGGATCTGGGCGGCCCCGTGACCTCTAACGAGCAGGGCGTGAGCGTCTACATCAGTGCCATCCCCTTTAACTTCTACGCGATTCTGATGGTGCTCATCACGCTGCTCTCCGCACTGGAGATCTTCCCCGACTTCGGGCCCATGCGTAAGGCGGAGCAGCGCGCCCGCACCACCGGCAAGCTGTTGCGCGACGGTGCCGTTCCCATGATGGGCACCGAGCTGGAGGAGCTGCAGAAGGGCAACGACAGCGATGTGAAGCCCAACGTCATGCTGGACTTCCTCGTTCCCATCATTCTCCTTGTCGCCACCGCCATCTGGACGTATGTTGCCAAGGGCGGCGTGAAGATCTTGGAGTGCTTCATCATCACCGTGATCTATATGTCCATCGAGCTGAGCATCCGTAAGGTGTTCAAGAGCGTGACCGATCTGGTGAACACCGCCGTGCAGGGCATGAAGAGCGTCATGTCCGCCACCCTCATTCTGGCTCTGGCGTACTGCATCAACACCATCACCAAGTCCATGGGCGCAGCCGACTTCCTGCTGGGCGTCTGCGAGAGCTGGATGACCCCCGCCCTGTTCCTGTCTGTGACCTTCATCGCGGGCGCGGTGATCTCCTTCTTCACCGGCTCCTCCTGGGGTACCTTCGCCATCTGCATCCCCATCGCCGTTCCCATGGCCTACTCCTTCACCGGCGGCCAGCTGGGTACGCTGGTCTACGCCGCGGTGGGCGCGGTTGTCAGCGGCGGTCTGTTCGGCGACCATTGCTCCCCCGTTTCCGACACCTCGGTGCTCTCCTCTCTGGGCGCCGCCTGTGACCACATTGACCATGTCCGCACACAGCTGCCCTACGCGCTGCTGGCGGCAGGCATATCCATCATTCTGTGGATCGTTGTTGCACTGGTTGGTGGAGCTGCATGAAATACGATTTTGACACCCCCATCAATCGCAGAAATACCTTCTCCTTTAAGTGGGACTGCGATATGGACTATTTCGGGCGGGACGACGTGATCCCCATGTGGGTGGCGGACATGGACTTTGCCTGCGCCCCCTGCATCGTAGAGGCGGTGCAGAAGCGGGCGGCGCACCCCGTTTACGGCTACGGCGTGCGGCAGCAGCCCTACTTCGACGCGGTGCAGGGCTGGCTGAAGAAACGCCACGGCTTCGATGTGAGCATCGAGCATCTCGCCTTCGCGCCTCCCGGCGTGATCTACGCCATGAACGTGATGCTGCGTATCCTCACGAAGCCCGGCGACAAGGTCATGGTGCCCATGCCCAACTACGACCCGCTGTTTGACATGGTCACCCGGGGCGGGCGGAAGCTGGTGGAGAGCCCGCTGGTCTGGCGGGACGGCCGGTACACCTTCGACTTCAAGGACATGGAGGCGAAGGCCGCCTCCGGCGTGAAGGTCATGGTGCTCTCCAGCCCCCACAACCCCACCGGGCGCGTCTGGACACGCCAGGAGCTGGAGGGCGTCGCCGAGATCTGCCTGCGGCACAACATCTTCATGCTGGTGGACGAGATCCACTGTGACTTCGTCCCGCCGGAGCATCCCCACACCACCTTCGGTCTGCTGGGCGAGGAGGTGCTGCGCCACTCCATGATCTGCTACTCCGCCAACAAGGGCTTCAACCTGGGTGGACTGGGTATGGCCACCATCGTGCTGGCGGACGACGACCTGCGGTGCAGGTTCAACGAGGAAATGTCCATCGCTCAGACGCGGCTGGACAACATCTTCGGCATGGCCGCCCTCATCGCCGCCTACAACAACGGTGAGGAATGGCTCAACGAAGCCATCGCCTACGTGTCCGGCAACAAGGCGTATTTGGAGAAGTTCTTGCAGGAGCGCATCCCCCAGATCCGCATGATCCCCTCTGAGGGCACGTATCTGGTCTGGCTGGATTGCTCCCAGCTGCCCTACCGGGGCATGGCGTTGGAGCACTTCATGATCAACGAGGCAAATGTCGCGTTCTGCGCCGGCTATGAGTTCGGCGAGCAGGGAGAAGCCTTCCTGCGGATGAACGTGGCGTGCCCCCGGTGTACGCTGACGAAGGCGTTGGAGCAGATCGAAAAGGCGGTCAACAGCCTGCCCCGTCAGTGACACAAAAAGCCGCAGCCCTTGCGGCACAACGTAATCTCTTCCCTCCCTCACATATGGCGATGCGGCACGCCTTATTGCCGCACCCTCTCGGGAAGCAGCCTCCAGTGGAGGCTGCTTCCTTCAGGCTGTCGAAAAAGCCGTCGGCTTTTCTCGACAGCCTGCAATAATGCCGTT
>OHSI01001402.1_pt1 | contig 12558 bp, 9 predicted proteins | sample 1578641 | NCBI WGS metagenome assembly OHSI01 (sample SAMEA3879535, study PRJEB24766) | human gut metagenome | biome: human-associated habitat; feature: feces | place: USA | collected 1985/1987 | reverse complement strand
AAAGGCATTTACGTCTTTCTAAAAGAACGTGAACATTTTCCCTATCTGTCATTATCCAACCCTATTCAAACGACAGATAGGGCTTCAAGCGTTTTATATCCTGCTCGGTAAATTCTTCCAGCAACTTCAATTCATTCCAACCCGAAAGCTTTCCTTTTCGCTTTATGCAATTCAATATGACTACCGTTTGTTGCTTATTAAGATAAGGATGGCGGATCAAAGTCCGAAAATCGTAAAACCAAACTACTATCCACCCTAAACCAAGGATTTAGCTTTTCATACCGTTCTTCATCTATTCCATACACTTCAGCCAGTTGCTCTACCGTATAAAAACCACCCAACAAAGCCCGGTACTTGACAATTCTCTTTGAGAAAGAACTTCCTATTCCTGGAATCTTTTGCAAAATGGTCGTATCGGCACTGTTCAACTCAACGACTACCTTTTCCTTATATTTGGTTGTATAATTTCTGTGAGAAGAAGAATAAGGAGCATGAAACGAACGTGTCTTAACTTTCTCCACTTTTTTAGGAAGGACTTCCGCCTTCAATAATCCTGGATCTTTGGGAACAGATAAAACAGAACTGTCTTGTAAAGATATAAGCTCTTGCCGTTTTTCATCCTCGACCTCAACTGGACTTGTGAACCACAAGACAATGCCTATTGCTATTATTATGAAAGAAAGGAAAATCAGAGCACGTCTTTCACTCGAAGAAAAATAAAAAAAATCTTGCCAATTTCTCATAGTTAATCTGCTTTAATTTGGATTGCGAAAGACAAAGATAACAAGTCCCCGTTAAAAAAGAAAAGAATGTTATAGGAATTTATAAAGATTATCTTGTACATTTGCACCCGATTTCTAATTAGAGATGGAATTAATATGCAAAAGAATCTGGTAATCGTGGAGTCTCCCGCTAAGGCAAAGACTATAGAAAAGTTTTTAGGGAAAGACTTTAAGGTCATGTCAAGCTACGGACATATCCGCGACTTGAAAACAAAAGTATTCAGTATTGACATCGAGCACAATTATGCTCCACAATACGAAATTCCGGCAGATAAGAAAAAATTGGTTTCTGAACTAAAGGCCGAAGCAAAAGAATCAGAAATGATATGGCTCGCATCCGATGAGGACCGCGAAGGAGAAGCCATCTCATGGCACCTTTGCGAAGTGCTCGGACTGGACGAAGCGTCTACGAACCGCATCGTATTCCACGAAATTACAAAACCGGCAATTCTCGCAGCTATCGAGAACCCACGCCATTTGGACATGAACCTCGTTAATGCGCAGCAGGCACGCCGCGTATTGGACCGCATCGTGGGCTTCAAACTCTCGCCAGTGTTGTGGCGTAAGGTGAAGCCGGCACTCTCAGCAGGCCGCGTGCAGTCGGTAGCCGTGCGTCTCATCGTAGAGCGCGAACGCGAGATACAGCAGTTCAAGAGCGAACCCTACTACCGCATCAACGCCATCTTCGCCATCACAAACGCCGACGGATCGCAGTCGGAGGTGAAGACAGAACTCGACAAGCGTTTCTCAACACACGAGGAGGCAATCGCATTCTTGGAGAAGTGTAAGGACGCAGAGTTCAGCGTAGCCAACGTTACGAAGAAACCATTGAAACGTATGCCCGCTCCGCCGTTCACAACCTCTACGCTGCAGCAGGAAGCAGCCCGCAAGCTCGGTTTCTCAGTGTCGCAGACCATGATGGTGGCACAGCGTCTGTACGAAAGCGGTCTCATCACATACATGCGTACTGACAGCGTGAACCTCTCCAACCTGTGCATCGGTGCAGCGAAGGAGGAGATAATAAAGCTCTACGGCGAAGAATACAGCTCGCCACGCAACTTCCACACTCACTCGAAGGGAGCGCAGGAGGCTCACGAGGCAATCCGCCCGACATACATGGCGAACACCACCATCGAGGGAACAGCACAGGAGCGTCGACTCTACGACCTCATCTGGAAGCGCACAGCTGCAAGCCAGATGGCAGAGGCGCAGATTGAGAAGACTACTGTGAGCATCGCTTCGTCGAAGTTCGACGAGCGCTTCATCGCTAACGGCGAAGTGGTGAAGTTCGACGGTTTCATCAAGGTATATCGCGAGTCGACCGACGACGACGCTGACCAGCAGGACGAGTTCGCTCACAACCTACCGCCTATCAAGGAGGGCGACGTGCTCACACGCCGCGAAATTTCGTCAACAGAACGCTACTCGCAGGGCCCCACACGCTACACCGAAGCAAGCCTCGTACACAAGCTGGAGGAATTGGGCATCGGCCGTCCGTCAACATACGCACCGACAATCTCTACCATTCAGCAGCGCGAATACGTCATCAAGGGCGACAAGAAGGGCGAGGAGCGTCCGTACGTCATCGACACCCTGCGCGGCATCAAGATAACACCGACACGCAAGATGGAGCTGACCGGCAATGAGAAGGGCAAGTTGCTACCTACCGACATAGGCATCGTAGTGAACGACTTCCTCATGGAGAACTTCCCTGCTATCATGGACTACAACTTCACGGCAAAGGTAGAGCAGCAGTTCGACCAGATTGCCGACGGCAAGGAGGAGTGGACAGACATGATGAAGCACTTCGACCAGGAGTTTGAGCCCACCGTAGACAAGGTGATGAACGCTCGCTCGGAGCACAAGGCTGGCGAACGTCAGTTGGGCACCGACCCCGTAAGCGGACACCCTGTGTTCGTGAAGATTGGCCGCTACGGTCCGGTGGTGCAGATAGGCACAGCCGATGATGACGAGAAGCCACGCTTCGCGCAGATGCCTGCCGACAAGAGCATGGAGACAATCACGCTGGAGGAGGCACTCGAACTGTTCAAACTGCCACGCACCATCGGTGAATACGAGGGCAAGACCGTCATCATAGGCGCAGGACGCTTCGGTCCGTACGTACTGCACAACAAGAAGTACGTATCGCTGCCTAAGGACGAGGACCCGATGACCGTAACACTCGACACAGCTATCAGCCTCATTGAGGAGAAGCGCAAGGCAGAGGAGCAGCGTCACCTGAAGAAGTTCGACGAAGACCCGAAGCTCGAGGTGCTCAACGGCCGCTACGGTCCGTACATAGCCTACGACGGAGCCAACTACCGCATACCGCGCGACTTGCACGAGAAGGCAGCCGAACTGACCTACGAGCAGTGCATGGACATCATCAAGAACCCACCGGCACCGAAGAAGCGCACCACAGTCAAGAAGAAATAATGACAAGAATAATCCTCATCGGCTATATGGGAGCCGGCAAGACAACCATCGGCAAGGCTCTCGCGCAGGAACTCGGCGTGCCGTTCTACGACCTCGACTGGTACATAGAGACACGTATGCGCCGCACCATAAAGCAGATATTCGACGAGAAAGGCGAGGAAGGATTTCGCCGCATCGAACACAACATGCTGCACGAAGTGGCGGAGTTTGAAAACGTAGTCGTCTCATGCGGTGGCGGCACACCCTGCTTCTACGACAACATCGACTACATGAACTCGCAGGCGCAGGTGGTGTACCTGAAGGCATCGCCCGAAGTGCTTTACGAGCATCTGCAGATGGGACGCCGCGTGCGCCCGCTGCTGTTCGGCAAGTCGCCCGACGAGGTGAGGACGTTCATCGTGGAGCAACTCGCACAGCGCGAGCCGTTCTACTCAAAAGCTAATTATACATTAAACGTCGACTTGCTCGACAACTTCACGAAAATACAAACAACAATAGAAAACCTGAGAAAAATACTCGAGAGATGAAGAAATGGACCATTGATGATTCACGCGAACTCTACAACATTAACGGTTGGGGCACATCCTACTTCGGTGTGAACGACAAGGGCGATATGTACGTAACACCCTGCAAGGACAACGTACAAATCGACCTGCGCGATGTGATGGACGAACTGCAGCTGCGCGACGTGACACCGCCAGTGCTGCTGCGCTTCCCGGACATTCTCGACAACCGCATCGAGAAGACATCGAGCTGCTTCAAGAAGGCAGCTGAGGAGTACAACTACAAGGGCGAGAACTTCATCGTCTACCCTATCAAGGTGAACCAAATGCAGCCCGTCGTAGAGGAGATTATCTCGCACGGACGCAAGTTCAACCTCGGACTGGAGTGTGGCTCAAAGCCAGAGCTGCACGCCGTAATCGCTGTGCAGTGTCAGAGCGACTCCATCATCGTCTGCAACGGCTACAAGGACCAGAGCTACATTGAGCTGGCACTGCTCGCGCAGAAGATGGGCAAACGCATCTTCATCGTCGTTGAGAAGATGAACGAGATAGGCCTCATCGCCGCTGCCGCAAAGAAACTCGGCGTACGTCCAAACATCGGCATACGCATCAAGTTGGCTTCATCAGGCTCGGGCAAATGGCAGGAGAGCGGCGGCGACGCATCGAAGTTCGGTCTGCGCTCGTCGGAGCTGCTGCAAGCACTGCAGATACTCGACGAAAAGGGCTTGCACGACTGCGTGCGACTCATCCACTTCCACATCGGCTCGCAGATAACAAAGATACGACGCATACAGACCGCACTGCGCGAGGCTGCCAACTTCTACGTGCAGCTGCACAAGTTAGGCTACAACATCGACTTCGTCGACTGCGGTGGCGGACTCGGTGTCGACTACGACGGCACACGCTCGTCGAGCTCAGAGAGTTCGGTGAACTACTCTATCCAGGAGTACGTGAACGACTGCGTGTACACCTTCGTCGACGCATCGGACAAGAACGAGATACCGCACCCGAACCTCATCACCGAAAGCGGACGCTCACTGTCTGCCCACCACTCGGTGCTCATCATCGACGTGCTCGAGACAACATCGCTGCCACAGATGCGCGAGGAGTTTGAGCCTACAGACAGCGACCACCAGCTCGTGAAGGACCTCTACGAGATATGGGACAACCTCAGTCCGCGCACGATGCTCGAGAACTGGCACGATGCCGAGCAGATACGCGAGGAAGCACTCGACCTCTTCTCGCACGGCATCGTCGACCTGCGCACCCGCGCCGAGATCGAGAGCATGTACTGGAGCATCTGCCGCGAGGTGAACAGCATGGCGAAGACGATGAAGCACATGCCCGACGAGCTACGCGGACTCGACAAGATGCTTGCCGACAAGTACTTCTGCAACTTCTCGCTCTTCCAGTCGCTGCCCGACGCATGGGCAATCGACCAGCTCTTCCCTATCGTGCCCATTCAGCGTCTCGACGAGCGCCCTACGCGCAACGCTACGCTGCAGGACATCACCTGCGACTCGGACGGCAAGATAGCCAACTTCGTGACCAACCGACAGGCATCGCACGTGCTGCCCGTACACTCGATAAAGAAGAACGAGGAGTACTATCTGGGCGTGTTCCTCGTGGGCGCATACCAGGAGATATTGGGCGATATGCACAACCTCTTCGGCGACACCAACGCCGTACACATCTCGGTGAAGGACGACACGTATCACATCGACCAGATATTCGACGGCGAGACCGTAGAGGAAGTGCTCGACTACGTGCAGTATAACCCGAAGAAGCTCGTGCGCCAGCTCGAGATATGGGTGACGAAGAGCGTCAAGGCGGGCAAAATCTCGCTCGAAGAGGGCAAAGAGTTCCTCAGCAACTATCGCTCTGGACTGTACGGCTACACTTATCTGGAATAAAAAAAGCAAGAGAAAACCATACGCATCGACCGATGCAGACATACGCGTCGACCGACGCAGACATACGCAACGACCGACGCAGACATACGCAACGACCGACGCAGACATACGCGTCGGTCGTTGCGGATCCGTACGGAACATCTTACCACAATCACGTTTCCAACAACAATAAAGGGCAATATCAAGTCATCATGTAACGATGTCTTGATATTGCCCTTAGTAGTGTTTGTACACGTAGTGTTATGTTTTTGCTGCCCTTAAACGCAGCGCCTGTTCAGCTCTATTAGAATGTTATGGTGCGCACAACGCCCTCATCAGCCTTCTGCTTCACCACTTCACGCTCGTCGGTCAGACGGCGGCGCAACTCCTTCACTTGCTGCTGTGTGCGCTTGTATGTCGGAGTGTTCTCGATAGCCAGGATAACCTCTTCGTTGTCGAGGTCGTCAGGCTGGAAGCGGAAGATGTGCGGACGACGCTTCACAACGAACTTGCCGGTGCCGTCGGGGTAGTACATACCCATACGTATGCCTTGCTGTATCTCTTCCTCTGTTGCCTTCTCGTCCTTCTCCTGCACAATCTTCTTGATGTGCGAGTCCATGCCGTCAACGTCTCTGATACCGAAGCCGGTAGCGAGGATGGTCACCTTCACCTTATTGCCGAGGTCGGGGTCGAGTCCGATACCCCACTTTATCTCGAAGTCTGAACCGAACTGCTCCATGAAGTCGTTCACCTCGTTCATCTCCTCCATCATCAGACCGCCGGCTGCAGGGTTGTCCTTGTTGCTGTCCTTCGAGAAGTTGATGCTGAGAAGTATCTTCTTCGAGTTGAAGATGTCGTTGTCGTTGAGCAGTGGCGAGTTGAGTGCGTCCTGTATAGCCTGCTTAACACGTCCTTCGCCCTCGCCGTAGCCTGTAGACATGATTGCTACACCACCGTCCTTTAGCACGGTCTTCACGTCATTGAAGTCGAGGTTGATGAGTCCGTGGTTGGTGATAATCTCAGCGATTGACTTCGCTGCCACGCTGAGCGTGTCGTCAGCCTTTCCGAACGCGTCGAGCACGGTGAGATCAGGATATATCTTGCGCAGACGCTCGTTGTTGATAACGAGGAGTGCATCGACGTGCTTCGCCATCTCCTCCACGCCGTCGAGAGCTTGGTTGATCTTCTTCTTGCCCTCGAAGCGGAACGGTATGGTTACGATACCTACGGTGAGGATGTCGAGTTCTTTCGACACACGTGCGATTACTGGCGCAGCACCCGTACCTGTTCCACCACCCATTCCGGCGGTGATAAAGGTCATCTTCGTACCATCGCTAAGCATTGCTGTGATGTCGTTGATGCTCTCCTCGGCTGCCTGGCGCGCCTTTTCAGGCTTATTGCCTGCACCCAGACCCTCCTTACCGAGCTGCAACTTCATAGGCACTGGTGAGTCGTTGAGTGCCTGAATATCGGTGTTGCAGACTACGAACGACACATCGTGTATGCCCTCGCGGTACATGTGGTTGACGGCGTTGCCGCCACCTCCACCTACACCGATTACTTTAATGATTGTATTCTCTTTTTCTGGCGCACCGAAGTCCACCATTGGATTGATATTGTCTGACATAGTAATAATCGTATTAATGGTTATTCATTGACATCGGGCTCAACGAGCGAGCGTCCGAACTTCTTTAGCGAGCCAAACCAGCGGCTTATCTTTGTGTCCTTCGGACGTTCTGGCTCCTTCTCGTCCTCCTCTTTTTCCTCCTCTACGACTGCTGTTGTGCCAGTAGTGGCGGTCTGTGTAGCGGCAGGGGCAGTGGCAGGTCCGGTGGTTGTGGCCTGACTGGCTACTGATGTACCAGTAGTAGCATTCGGATCGAGCGTTATGGTGGTGGTATGCTCGCCGTTCTCCTCCTCTTCGCCGAAGAGTGTGTCGCTGATAGCGCGTCCGGCGCAGTTCATGTCGCCCTTTGCGAGCAAGCCGAGGATGGTGTTTGTTGTGCCGTCTTCAGCAAGGATAACGTCTGAGTCTTTCTTGTTGATATTAAGTGTGGTGGTCTTTGCGATACGCACCTTGTCAACCTTGTCCATGCCGAACACTTCACGGAAGAGCTTCTCGATGTTCTTCATATTGCTACCACCACCCGTGAGTACGATTCCGCCGAGCAACTTGTCGGTGAGTTCGTTCGGGATGAGATACTTCACATTCTCTACTATCTCGAGTATGCGTGCCTCCACCACTTCTATGAACAGACGGCTCGACACTGTTCTACCGTCGCCGATGGGCAGTGTGGCGTTGACATCAATATCTTCTTCGTTGGTCATAGCCGAAGAGTACTTCAACTTCATTGCCTCTGCGTCAGTCTCGTCCATCTGCAACGACTCAAGGTCTTTTGTGATGTTCGAACTACCGAGTGGCAGCACGGCGATGTTGCGCAGCTTGTCGCGGTAGTAGACCGATACGGTTGTGGTTTCGGCACCAAGGTCGACGAGCACGCAGCCTGCACGCTTCTCTGCTTCGGTGAGCACGCTATCAGCCATTGCAAGCGGCGCGAGATACATCTCTGCCACCTTAATGCCAGCGTTGTCAAGACTCTTGTTAATGTTGCGATAGAACGAGCGACGCCACAACACATTGAGGAAGTTACCCTCAAGATGTTCTGCCTGAATGCCGATGGGGTCGTCCTGAAAGAGTGCGCCCACCTTGTATTCCTCGGTTATGGCATCCAGAATTTCGTAGTCGGGATACACCATGCTGCGATTGGTGTCCATGAGTTCGTTCACCATCTCTTGCGACACGATTGTGTCCTGTGGCAATTCCTTTATTACGGGGTTCTTCACGCTATGTATGCTCTGACCTCCGATGCCTACATACACCTGCGCTATTTCTGTTTTAAGAGTGTTCTTTAGTTTGTTTACTATATTGCTCAGTCCCTGTGCGGTACGTTCAATATTATATGCTACGCCCTTGCGTATATACTGGGTGGAGTCTTCTTTTGCGACAGCAAGAATAGAAATGCTGCCATCGGGGTTTTTTCTTCCGGCAATTCCGGTCATCTTAGACGACCCGAGCTCAATAGCTACTATTAAATCCTTTGCCATACGTTTATCTTGTTGAGTGTTATATTATCGTTTGTTACTTGATTTCTTCTTTTGTGCTTTATCGTCTTTCGACTTCTTATCTGACTTAGCCGACTTCTTATCAGTCTTGTCAGATTTCTTTTCTGTCTTGTCTGACTTCTTCTCTGCCTTGTCTGGCTTCTTCTCTACTTCTTTAGCCGCAGGTTTCGTGGTTTCCTTCTTACCCTGCGTCGGTTCGGTAGTAGATTGCGTCGGTGTAGCGTTAGGTTGTGCCTGTTCGGCGGTGGATTGTGCCTGTTCGGCGGTTTGTTGCACAGCAACAGGCATCGCTACTGGTGCTACATATGCATGTTTCGACGACTTCTTTCGACAGATGATTTGGTTGTCGAACTCGATGTCGATGTACGAGTATTTGTTCCATCCCACAGTAGAGAGTCCGTACTTATAGAACTTCGACAGGCGCGTCATCTTCACATCCATAAACTTCTTTATTGCAGCGAAACGCTCTGTGCGATTCTTGCAGTCGGGCAGTCTGCCAATGTGCACGATGTGGTCGCCGATGCGTGGCACAATCTCGATGCCGTAGTTGGGTAGTACATTGATTTGCTCAATGAGGTTTTTCCACATTTCGTTTGCCATAATCACTCTGCCTAAGGGCGAGAGATAGTTGGTGGCATACCAGCGATTTATGTTACCCGTGGCTATGATTAAGTCGCTGGTGTAGTGGGTTGTCGGCATCACGCAGTCGTTATCGTCTACATAGTAGTCGTCGCCGTTTTCGGCTTTTATCCTTATCACAGGCATACGCTGCGTGACGCTGATATATACGTGTCCGCCTTCTGTCTTATAACAATTGGCGGTTTGCACGAATGGGCTTTTACTGAGCATCTCCTCAATGTGGCGTGTGTCTATCTTGCATATTTCTTTGCCTATTGGGTAGATGCCGTTCTTCTGTAGTCTGTCCTTTATTATCTTCGCATCGATAAATCCGCTTGTTACGTTGTCGGCGATGTCGATGCTCACCTTATTGCACGGGGTGTGGTTTCCGCCTTTCTTATCGAAAGAGCAGAAGGCAACGAGCAGGTAAACGGCTATCAACACATCACTTACAACGAAGAAGATTTTGCTACGGGACAGTTTCACTTCTTATTCTCTATTATCTTAGTTATTTGTGGCATATAGTTGTCGAGATCGCCGGCTCCGAGTATCACGAGCACGTCGAAGTCGCGCTTGCTTACGAGGTCGAGCACATCGTCTTTGCGTATGATGCTCTTCTCCATCCCAGGGCGCAGGTTGTCGTAGATGAGCTGCGACGTTACGCCTTCGATAGGTTGCTCGCGTGCGGGGTAAATCTCGGTGAGTATCACCTCGTCGAGCTGACTAAGTGCGTCAGCGAAGTCGCGATAGAAGTCGCGTGTGCGAGTGTAGAGGTGTGATATGTCGTCCGCTATATAGCTCGCGTATGCTTTTTGCGCTTTGGTATATCTCCTTCGGATGGTGTGCGTAGTCGGAGAGCAACACATGTCGGCTATCGTTTATCTTAAAGTCGAAGCGACGGTCTACACCATGGTATGTCTTCATGCCATACTTAAGTTCTTCTACGTTGCATCCAGCGAGCTGTGCCATTGCCATAGCTGCGATACCGTTGTCGATGTTGATTGGCACGGGCTGTCCGAGCTTCACTCCCTTCACGTTCTCTATTGGCGAGATGAAGTCGAAGGTGATTGTTCCGTTGTCGATGACGATATTCTCAGCATGGAAGTCGCCCTCATGGCGGCTATAGTCGTACACCTTCACACCTTCCTGCACCGCCTGTTTCATCTCCAAGTCGCGATGTATGATGAGTGCGCCACCTGGCTGAATGAGTGTTGTATAGTGGCGGAAGCTCTCAAGGTATGCTTCTTTTGTGCCGTAGATGTCGAGGTGGTCAGGGTCGGTTGCCGTGATGACACTCATCCACGGGCGAAGCCAATGGAAAGAGCGGTCGAACTCGTCGGCTTCTATCACTACATAGTCGCTTTCGTCCGAGATTATGTAGTTGGAACCGTAGTTCTTCGATATGCCTCCGAGGAATGCGTTGCAGTCGACATGACTCTGGTGCATGATGTGTGCACACATGGTTGATGTTGATGTCTTGCCGTGTGTGCCAGCCACGCAGAGTCCTTTATGTGTGCGTGTTAGTGTACCGAGCACCTGTGCGCGCTTCTCCACGGTGAAACCATTCTCGCGGAAGTATTGCAACTCCTTATGGTCGGCTGGTATCGCCGGTGTATAGATGACGAGGCACGACTTCGGGTCGCGACAAGCGTGTGGTATCTCGTCTATGTTCTCCGCATAGTGGAGGAGTGCTCCTTCGCGCTCGAGCTGCTTTGTCAGTTCAGATGGTGTCTTGTCGTAGCCTGCCACTACCAAGCCCTTGCGAATGAAATAGCGTGCAATGGCGCTCATGCCGATGCCACCTGCGCCTACGAAATATACGGCTTTAATATCTTTGAGTTCCATTTTTGTCTTTTTACTGTTTATTGGCGAGTTTCAGTACCTCGTCGGCTATTACGTCGGCAGAGTTGTGCTTGCCGAGTTTTTTAATGTTCGATGTGAGTTGTGCGAGCTGTTCTGCGTCGTTCACGGTATCAATAGCGAGGCGGAGCAGTGTTGCTGGTGCTTCGGCATCCTTCACGTAGAGGGCTGCGTCTTTGTTGACGAGTGCCAAAGCGTTCTTTGTTTGATGATCCTCAGCCACGTTTGGCGAAGGCACGAGGATTACGGGTTTGCCTATCAAGCAGAACTCGCTGACGGAACTTGCTCCTGCACGACTTATCACGAGGTCGGCAGCTTTGTAGGCGGCTCCCATGTCGCTGATGAAGTCCATCACCTTCAGCATAGGCAGCGGTTTGTGCGCCTTCAACTGCTCTGCCACTGCTGCACTGTAGTACTTGCCTGTTTGCCATACGAACTGCACACCGCTATGCTCTACGAGGTCGAGGTGCTGCAGCACGCTTTCGTTGATGGTGCGAGCTCCAAGGCTACCACCTACGAGAAGTATGGTCTTCTTTGCGGGGTCGAGCCCGAGACTAAGCACTGCCTCCTCGCGCGAGATGGTTGTCTCGATGAGGTTCTGGCGCACGGGATTGCCCGTGTTGATTATCTTCTCGGCTGGGAAGAAGCGTTCCATGCCGTCGTATGCCACACATATCTTGCGTGCCTTGGCAGCGAGGTGCTTGTTAGTCACGCCAGCGTATGAGTTCTGTTCCTGTATAAGTGTCGGGATACCCATAGCACTGGCAGCATCAAGAGTAGCGGCACTGGCATATCCGCCTACGCCTACCACCACATCCGGGGCAAACTCGCGAATTGTCTTGCGCACCATTCGCTTGCTGCGGAGGAAGTCGAGCGCAACACCGATGTTACGAGGCGACCACAGCGGACGGATAAATCCTCTTACCGGCAGACCTACTATCTCGTAACCTGCGTCAGGCACACGCTGCATCTCCATACGTCCGAGGGCTCCAACGAAGAGTATCTTCGCATTGGGGCATTTCGACTTTATTGCATTGGCTATCGACACGGCTGGAAATATGTGTCCACCGGTGCCACCACCACTAACAATGACTCTTATTTCTTGTTCCATTTACTCACATTTCTTTCAAAATACAAAATTAATAATTTTTTCTGATATTTCAGATTATTACGTTTTTTTCTTACGCTTTTTTTTATTAATACACAGACGTTTGCAACTTCTACTCTATGTATGTCTATATTCGATGCGTTGAATGTAATTGTCGAGTAAGTGGAGGGAGTTTCACCCTCCCTTCTCTCGGAACCGTGCTTGACAGTCTCCCATCACACGGCTCTTCGTACTTA
>OHSI01001381.1_pt1 | contig 12705 bp, 12 predicted proteins | sample 1578641 | NCBI WGS metagenome assembly OHSI01 (sample SAMEA3879535, study PRJEB24766) | human gut metagenome | biome: human-associated habitat; feature: feces | place: USA | collected 1985/1987 | reverse complement strand
ACCCGTGTTCCCTGCGTGCAGGAGCTTGTTAAGAACGTTACCGGCAAAGAACCCTTCAAGGGCATCAACCCCGATGAATGCGTTGCTATCGGCGCGGCCATACAGGGCGGCGTGCTCGGCGGCGAAGTGAAGGACATTCTGCTGCTTGATGTAACTCCGCTGTCCCTTGGTATCGAAACTGTCGGCGGCGTATTCACCCGCCTGATAGACCGCAATACCACCATCCCCACCAAGAAGAGCCAGATATTCTCCACCGCTGCGGATGGTCAGACAAGCGTTGAAGTGCATGTGCTGCAGGGCGAACGCGAGATGGCGAAGGACAATAAGACCCTCGGTCGCTTCCAGTTGGCGGGCATAGCTCCCGCACCGCGCGGAGTACCTCAGATAGAGGTCAGCTTTGATATCGATGCCAACGGCATAGTGCATGTAAGCGCTAAGGATCTTGGCACCGGCAACGAGCAGAAGGTCACTATTACCGCCTCCACCAACCTGAACGAGGACGAGATAAAGAAGGCCGTGCGCGAAGCCGAGCAGTTTGCCAGCGAGGATAAGGCCCGCAAGGAAGAAGTTGAGCAGCGCAACCATGCCGACAGCCTTATTTACTCCACCGAAAAGACCCTGAAGGAACTGGGCGATAAGGTGAGCGCGGATGATAAGGCGAAGATTGAAGAGCAGGTAGCGGAGCTGAAGAAGCTGATGGAAGGCAATGACACCGCCGCCATCAAGGCCGGATGCGAGAAGCTGACCGAAACCTCCTACGAAGCCTTCGGCAAGATATATCAGCAGCAGGCCAACCAGCAGGGCGGAGCGGGCTTTGACCCCAACGCGGCTCAGCAGGGCAATGCATCAGCCAACAATGACGACAACGTTGTGGATGCCGACTACGAAGTAGTGGACGACGACAAGAAATAAGCATGACGCTTAAATAGCAAGATATTTTGCATAATGCGGGGGCGATTTTGCGGTCGCTCTCCGCGTTGTGCGTTGTAAGAAGATAAGGAGTTGGGGACAGTGAAGGAAGATTATTACGAGCTGCTTGGCGTGAACAAAAACGCAACCGACGACGAGATTAAAAGCGCCTTCCGCAAGCTGGCGAAGCAATATCATCCAGACCTGCACAAGGGGGCGGACAAGGAAGAGGCCGAGGCTAAATTTAAGCAAATAAACGAAGCCTACGAAGTGCTATCCGATAAAGAAAAGCGTGCTAAATATGACCAGTTTGGTCATGCAGCATTCGATCCGGCTGCGGGTGCGGGCGGATACGGCGGATACAGCACGGGCGGCTTTGGCGATTACAGCGACATTTTTGACAGCATATTCGGCGGTGGATTTGGCGGTTTCGGCGGCGCGCGTCAGCAAACGCGCAACGGCCCCGTCCGCGGCAACGATTTGAAATATAACCTTACGCTCACCTTTGAGGAAGCGGCGTTTGGTACGAAGAAAGAAATATTGGTTCCGCGTGAAGAAAACTGCCCAGAATACGATGTTCGGCTCATTCTCAACCGTACGCACATGCGAAGCGTGCAACGGCACGGGCAAGATAATAAGCGACCCGTGTACACATTGCAAGGGCCGCGGCCGCGTGAACAAGAGTAACCGCATAAGCGTGACCATCCCTGCCGGCATAAACAATGGCCAAACGCTTACCATGCGCGGCGAGGGTGAAGCCGGTATTCGCGGCGGCGCAAACGGCGATCTTTACATCGGAATAAATGTAAGGCCGCATAAGCTTTTCAGCCGCAAGGGCTATGACCTGTATTTGGATATAAACATCCCCATGACTACGGCAGCGCTCGGCGGCGAAATACAGGTGCCTACGCTTAAGGGCAGCGTTAAATATAACGTGCCGCAGGGTACTCAGCCCGGCACAACGTTCAGGCTTAAAGAGCAGGGCGTACAGAAGCTGAATGCTGCCGGTAAGGGCGATTTGTTCGTGCGCGTAAACGTGCAGATACCCAAGCGGCTGAACGAAGAACAGCGCGAACTGCTTGAAAAGCTGGCAGAGGCCATGGGCGATCGTACCACAAACACGCCGAAGCCCATGAAGCGCACCATAATCGAAAAGATGAAGGACAAGTTCAGCCAGGACGACAGATAATAAAGCATACTAAAAGGTCGGGATATTCTCCCGACCTTTTGCTGTACGTTAAGTGTAATACTATCCCGGAGGCCACTGAAGCTCACGCCCGCCGAGAAGATGAATATGCAGATGGTTAACGCTCTGTCCGCCGTCCTTGCCCGTATTTATAACAAGGCGGAAGCCTGCCTTTATGCCAAGCTGTTCGGCAACAGAGGATGCAACCTGCATAAGATGGCCCATGAGCGCGCCGTCGTCAACCATGGTAACGTTATCATAATGCTTCTTGGGCACTATCAAAACATGTACTGGCGCCTGCGGCTCAAGGTCATAGAAAGCTATCGCCTTGTCATCCTCGTATACCTTTTTGGAAGGTATTTCGCCAGAGGCTATTTTGCAGAAAATGCAATTCTCCATTTTGTTATGGTTCCTCCTTCCGTATAAAATCAAATTTGCTTTATAATACCCGTCGCCCCGAAGCGGTTGTATCCGCTTATCGTAACGGGAACGATGGTGTTTATAAGCTTAGCGCCGTTCGGCTTTACGCCTACTTTAACGTATGTGTCGGTATGTCCCCAAATAAGGCCGTTCTTTTCTTCTTCAAAAAGCACATCCTGCTTTGTATCGACAAGGGATGAAATAAACTCGCCTTCAAGCTGCCTTGAAACAGCAATCAGCCGCTTTGCCCTTTCGTGCTTTTCGGCGGAGGACAGCTGATTCGGCATGCTGTATGCGGGCGTGCCCTTGCGGCGCGAATATGGGAACACGTGGATTTTTGAAAGCTTCTGTTTCTGTACGAACGCCATCGATTCTTCAAACTCCTCTTCGGTTTCGCCGGGGAAGCCGACTATAACGTCCGTGGTTATTGCGCAAAGGGGCATGGCCTGCCTAAGGCGGGCTACGCAGTCCGCATAAAGGGCGGGGGAGTAGCGGCGGTTCATGCGCTGCAGCACACTTTCGCTGCCGCTTTGCAGTGAAAGATGGAACTGGCGGCATACAAGTCCGCTTTCGCTTACGGTCTTTATGAACTCATCGCTCAAAAGCTGCGGTTCAAGCGAGCCTAAGCGTATACGGACTATGTTTTTCAGCCATTCCGCCTGCTTTATGGCATCACTCAGCGTTATTGTGCCGCGCTTGTCCTTACCGTAGGACATAAGATGTATGCCCGTAAGCACTACTTCGCGATAACCTTCATTATCCAGCAGTTCAAGCTGATGCCGTACATCTTCAAGCGAACGGCTCCTTACCGGGCCGCGGGCATAGGGGATTATGCAATATGCACAATATCTGTCGCATCCATCCTCTATTTTTAGATAAGCGCGCGTGCGCCCTTCGCGGCTCACGCTTAGGTTTTCAAATTCATCCTTTGGCCCGTGCGGCGTAACGGCGGAGGTTTTATCACCGGCGTTTTCAGCAATGAGCTTTTCTGCCAGCTCAACTATCCTGCTGCGTTCGCTTGTGCCGAGTACCAACGATACTCCCGGCAGGCTCAGCGCTTCTTCGGGCGCCGTCTGCGCGTAGCAGCCGGTTATTATAAGCTTTGCATCAGGACAGAGCGAATGCGCGCGGGAGGCCATCTGGCGGGATTTTTTATCCCCTGTTGAGGTGACAGTGCAGGTGTTTATAACATAAACATCCGCAATATCATCAAAGTCAACAACCGTATGTCCGGCGTTTATGAACATTTCGCGCATGGCGTCGGTATCATATTGATTTACTTTGCAGCCAAGCGTGCAGAATGCAACCTTCATGCTTCGCCCTCCATGTGATACATTATTATTGCGGTTATAGCAGGGCCTGCCGTTTCCGTGCGCAGTATCCTGTGCCCAAGTGAAAAGGATTGCGCGCCGAGTGAGGCAAAAAGCTTTGCTTCTTCGTCGCTTATGCCGCCTTCAGGTCCGATTATCACGCCTACGCGCTTTATGTTGCCATCCAATGCATCAAGCACATTCTTTATTGAATGCTCGCTTTCAAGTTCGTATGCGAGCAGCAGCGCATCGAACGCGGCAGGGTCTATCTCCTTAGGCTCTATCAGCCCGCCTACGCGCGGGATAACGCCGCGGCGCGATTGCTTTGATGCTTCCATTGCAACGCGCTGATAACGCTCCAACTTCTTGCCGAAGTCTTTCTTGCTCAGCCTTACAACGCTGCGTTCCATCGCCACGGGAACTACCTCGCTTATGCCAAGCTCAACGCATTTTTGTATTATGGTTTCAAGCTTGCCTGCCTTAGGCAGCCCTTGGAACAGCGTAAGGGAGCATTGCGGTTCCGTAAGCGCGGGGGAGGAGGAGAGTATGTCAAAGTGCACCTCAGCCTTGCTTACAGCAGCTATTTTGGCGCGGTAGTCCGTGCCCATACCGTCGCACAGCATAACCTTATCCCCGATTCTTAACCGCAATACGGAGGATATATGCTTAACATCATCGCCGTACAGCACGGCGGCAGAATCGGTTATATTCTCTTTCTCTACAAAGAAGCGGTTCATGTGCGTTTCTCCGCCAATATGGCGCGCCAGTCTCCGCCGCGGCGTATTTCAAGTATGCTCAGCCCTGCGGCGGTCAATGCGGCGGCGACTTCTTCCTCGCGCGTGTCTATTATGCCGGAGGTTATAAATTTGCCGCCTTCTTCAAGCAGTTTCGCGGCATACGGCGCAAGCGCGATTATTACGGAAGCCACTATGTTTGCAGTAACTATCGGGCAGCGCTTGGCTTCTATTTTTTCACGCAGCGCGCTGTCGGTCAGTACGTCTCCTGTAAGCACGGTATAGCGGTCCTTGCCTATGCCGTTGAGCGCGGCGTTTTCATATGCTATGGTTTCGGCTATCGGGTCTATATCCACGGCTATAGCGTCCTTTGCGCCCAGTATAAGCGCGGCTATGGACAGTATTCCGCTGCCGCAGCCAAGATCAACCACACTGTCGCCTTCTTTAACGAGTTCGTCTATGTATTCAAGGCACATGCGCGTGGTGGGGTGCGAACCCGTGCCGAACGCCATGCCGGGGTCGAGCGACAATACGCGCCTGCCTTGGGCGTCGTATTCATCTTCCCATGATGGCCTTACAAGCAGATGCTTGCCGACGGGGAAGGGCTTATATGCTTCCTTCCATGCGTTGAGCCATACGGAATCGTCAACCGTTTGTATTAGCATATTAAGGCTTCCAACGCCAAAGCCGAGAGCCATGCCCTTCAGCTCCGCAAGCGATGCTTTAAGCGCGGCAACGGCAGCGTCCGCCGCGTCATCATCGTCAATATATGCCTTTACGCAGGGTTCGGCCGCGCAAAGCTCGTCCATGTCCGCAAAGTCCCAATATTTTGCGCTTTTCTGCAAAAAGTCGGCTATTTCTTCGCGGCCCTGAACTATTTCAAGCTGCTCCATGCCCAGCATTGAAAAGCGCGCGCATACGGCGTCCAGCCCTGCTTCGGTAGTGAATACGGAAATCTCTTTATACTTCATCAGCTTACTCCATTTCTGTTATCAACTGATATGATATTACATTTTGGCCTTGTTCGCAACCGCATTCGGTTGATTACTCAATGGCTGTATGGTAGAATTTGCTAAATAAAAGCATTGGAGGCAGAAGCCATGGAAATAGATTCCCTTGAAATAAGAAAAGTCGATAAGGATACGGAGCTTGCGGAAAAGCTGCTGGACTTCGTTGAAAACTTTTCGTGGGAAGAAGTAAAAGAACACACCGTAATGATGATAAAAAACTGGAGATTTACGGACTGGGAGACTATGTTTGCCGCAATAGCGGACGGCACAATCGTTGGCATGGCATCGTTTATGAAAACGGACTATTATCCGCTGCCGGAAATATACCCGTGGATATCGACCATATTTGTTTCCGAAGAATACCGCGGGCACAGAATAAGCCAAAGGCTGATAGACTTTGCCAATGATTATGCCAAGGCGTGCGGCTTTGACGTGACGTATATACCTTCCGAGCATGTTGGGCTTTATGAAAAGTTTGGCTATAGCTACGTTAAGGACATTGTAAACTACGGAAACGGAGCGGACAGGCTGTATTTTAAGCGAATATAATAATATAATGAAATAGACAAAATAAAACCTCCGCATGATTTATGATATGCGGAGGTTTTGTGCTTTTGGTTTACTTATTTATTGCCGCCGAAAAGACGGGTGAAGAAATTGCCTACGGATGCGAAGAAGCTCTTTATGCTTTCGCCTATCTTGCTTACGGTCTGGCCTATTTTTCCGGCGTTATCGACCGTTTTGGCTATGCCTACAAGCTTATCCTTCAGCTCGTCCGTATCCAGCTTTTCAAGGCTGCGGCAAAGGGACACGAGCTGGTTCTTCTGCGAATCGTTAAGGGAAACGTTATAGGTTTCGCAAAGCTTATCTATTTCGGCCTTAACTTCTTCGTCGGTCATGGTCTGGGTCTGGTCAAGTATCTCTTTAAGCCCGTTTACAAGCTGCGTAGCCTCCTCGCTGCCTATGTATTCGGCCAGATTGCCCGTGGTTATCAGCTCTTCAACGCCGACTGCCTTGGCGATCTCATTAAGGCTTGAGCCGGTTATGTCCTCATACGCCTTGTATATGCCCGTAAGCGCAGCTGTGCCGGATACGTCAAACGGGGCGGTGACTATCACCTTTGCGTCGGTTATGCCGGCGGTGGTCAGCGCATTGATATACATTTCGGAAGTGCACCAGTTGATATGCTTTGTGATTATCTGCAATCCGCTGCCGGGCTCGCCAATCACTATATATGTGCAGGAAAGCGCAACCTTACCTATTTTCTTTTCGGACGCTATGCCTTCAAGATAGGCGCGCTCATCGGCGTTGGTAACGGTTATTTCTATCGCATCGCCGGGTTCAATGCCAAAGTCCGCATAAACCTTGGTGCGCTCTTCCGCGTCAAGGTCTGCGCCTATGGTAACGCGCGCGTCGCCCTGTTCCATGGCCGTTGCGCCAGCGGGCAGCATGCAAAGCAGCATGCATACCGCCATAGCTAATGATAATATTTTCTTTTTCATAAACAAGTCCTCCTTTAGGTTCCCGCATGGGAGCTAACAAGTTAGATTATACCACATTTTTTATTGAGACGTATTAACAGGATGTGAAATTTGGCAATGCTAAAGCCCAAATTTTTGCTATAATATGGCGCTTTGGCGCATAAAAATGCCCGCCGCGGGCTTTTCGCCTGAGACGGGCATAGTTTTGGTTGTTCAGACAGCTTTACGCCTTCTTGGCATAATGCTTGCGGGTAAGTATGTAGATAGGCAGACCGATAAGGGTCACGGCTATGCTGCCCAGGGAGAGCAGGGTGGCCTTGGTGCCGCTGAGGAACAGCTGACTTACCATAACATACAGACCGCTGACGATGGCCAGTATGGGGATAACGGGGTAAAGGGGAACCTTGTACTTGCGGTCAAGGTTCGGCTGCTTGCGGCGCAGAGTCATCACGCACGCGAAGGTCAGAGTGTAGAATATCCAGCAGGAGAATACCGCAAGGTCGGTCAGCATATCAAACTGCTGAGTGATGGAATACAGGCAGCCCAGGAAACCGACCAGTATGATGGAGTTGGTGGGAACGGAGTTCTTGTTCAGCTTGGCAAAAGCGCCGCTGAAGGGGATGGACTGAGTTTCGCCAAGGTAGTAGGCAACGCGGGAGCCGGAAAGCAGGAAGCCGTTTGCCGCACCTATAACGGAAATTATGATACCAACCTTTACCAGCGTACCGCCGACAGGCCCGAATATCCTCATGGCAACTTCGGCCGCGGGGGACTGATAGTTCATCAGTTCATCGGCGGGGATGACCCACAGATAAGCCATATTGATTATGAAGTAAACGGCCATTATGATGGACACGCCGCCAACGATAGCGCGGGGCAGGTCGCGGCCGGGGTTCTTCATTTCGCCGGCGATAGCGCCAACGTTGGTCCAGCCTTCAAATGCGAACAGAACCGCTATAAGCGTCTGGCCCAGTACTGCGCCGGTGCTCAGCTGCGCACCGGTGGCGGGATCGTTACCGACCATGGGGGTGAATATGGGGTGTCCGCCTTCGCCGAGTATGAAGCCGAAGATCATCAGCAGTACCAGCGGGATAAGCTTGCAGATGGTGGAAACTATCTGCACGCCGGAAGCGGTCTTATTGCCAAGGGTGTTGATGGCAACAAGAATGATTATAACGGCCATGCCTATGGGCAGCGCGTACTGGGAACCGACATATTCGGCCAGCTCCTGACCAACACGCACGCCGTAACCGGCAAGGAAGGCAGGGTAGAATATGATTACCTGCATCCAACCGGCAAGGAAGCCGATCTTATCGTTGTAAACTTCGCCAAGATAGGTGACCATGCCGCCGGTCTTGGGGATTAGCACTGCGACCTCGGCAAACGTGAGCGCGCCGAGAATGCTTGCTACGCCGCCGATTATCCATGAGAGCATACCCATGCCGGGTGCGCCGCCGGTGGCCTGATAGATGGCATAAGGCTTAAAGAATACGCCGGCGCCTATGACGCAGCCGACAACGATAGACATTGCGGACATTACGCCAAGGTTCTTTTTGAGTCCTTGCTTTTCCATTGTTAATGAAACCCTCTCTGTCTTTTTTAACAATCGAAATTGTTATTTTTTGCGCAATCCTATGCGCCTTTATGAATATAGAACAAAGTTAACAAAATGTCAATGGATTTGTTGATATTATTCAAACAAATGATGATAATATGTCAAAATCATATGCCTCCTTATGTTTATGTATATATGCTTAACACCGTGATATATTCATAATTATATGATATAATTAAAAACTTAAGAGGTATAAGAAAGGGCGGTAAATCGGCAATGTATGCAAAGGTAATGGTGGACGTTGCGCACAGCAATGTGGACAGGCTGTTTACATATGAAGTTCCGAATGATCTGGCCGTGACCGCCGGGCAAAGGGTGCTTATACCGTTTGGCGGGAACAACCGCAGCATAGAAGGCTTTGTGCTTGAATTGAGTGAAAATGCGCCCGAGAATATCGGCACTATAAAGCGGATAGTTCGCGCCATGGAGCCGTATCCCGCGCTTACAGCTGAGCAGATAGAGCTTGCCAAGTGGATAAGCAAAAGCTACCATTGCCTGCTTGTTGAGGCGCTGCGGCTTATGATACCGGCGCAGCTGAGGGGCGGCAGGGTTAAAGAAAAGACCGAGCGCATAGTGCGCATAAACGCGGACATAGACCCCCATCAGGCGCTTGATTCGCTGAAAAACAGCAGCGGGGTATCCCGTGCGCCTAAACAGAGCGAGGTGCTGGAGCTTTTATGCCGGATGAACACCGCCGTAAGCGTTGCGGACATCAATGCGTTCATACCAAACGCAACGGCGGCTGTAAACGCATTGATAAAGAAGGGGATACTAACGGACGATGATTATATTGTCTATCGCGATCCGTTCGCAAGCGTAAATATAGCGCCGAGCAAGCCGCTTGAGCTTACGGCAGATCAGCGCAGCGCGCTTGAAGCAATAAATAAAAGCATAGACGGCCGAGCAGGTACAAGCCTTCTGTTCGGCGTTACGGGCAGCGGAAAGACGGAAGTTTATATGCAGGCCATAAGCCATGCCCTGTCATTGGGCGGGCAGGCGATAGTGCTTGTGCCGGAAATATCGCTCACGCCGCAGGCAATGCAGCGCTTCCGCAGCCGCTTTGGGGAGCGCGTTGCCGTGCTGCACAGCCGACTGTCCTATGGCGAACGGTATGACGAATGGCGCAGGATACGCCTTGGCATGGTTGATGTTGTAATAGGCGCGCGCAGCGCCGTGTTTGCCCCGCTTGAAAGGGTAAAGCTGATTGTAATAGATGAAGAACATGAGCAAAGCTACCATAGCGACCATACCCCGCGTTATGGCGCGGCAGAGGTGGCGCAGAAGCGCGCTGAGCTGAGCGGCGCTGCTGTTGTGCTGGGCAGCGCAACGCCGTCCGTAGGCACGTTCAGGCGGGCGCTCAGCGGGCGGTATTCGCTGATAGAGCTTCCTAACCGCGTGAACAACGCCCCTTTGCCGAAGGTAAAAATAGTGGATATGCGCGCGGAGTTTTTGAAGGGCAACAGCAGCGTGTTCAGCGAGGCGCTGCATGGCGAACTGAAGCGCTGCTTTGACGCGGGAGAGCAGGCAATTTTATTTATGAACCGCCGCGGATATTCAACGTTTGTATCCTGCCGCGGGTGTGGATATACGCTCAAATGTCCCGATTGCGATGTATCCATGACATATCACAAATACGAAAACGTTATGAAGTGCCATTACTGCGGCCGCACGGCAAGAATACCGGCAAAATGCCCGCAGTGCGGCAAGCCGTATCTTAAATATTTCGGCGTGGGTACGCAGCAGGTGGAGGAGCAGCTTAAGGAGCAGTTTCCCGGCGTTACCGCGCTCAGGATGGATTACGACACTACGCAGGGCAAGGACGCGCATTATAAAATACTTGATAGGTTTATGCGCGGCGAAGCGCAGGCGCTGATAGGCACGCAGATGATAGCCAAGGGGCTGGATATACCCAACGTTACAACGGTTGGCGTAATTGCGGCGGATACAATGCTGCATGTGCCGGATTACAGGAGCGCGGAGCGTACGTTCCAGCTGCTTACGCAGGTGGCGGGCCGCGCGGGCCGCGGGGAGCGGGAGGGCAGCGTTATCGTGCAAAGCTACACGCCTGAGCACGCCGTTATAGAGCTTGCGGCCAATCAGGATTACCGTGGCTTTTATGCTTATGAGATAGCGTCGCGCCGGGCGGGGCTGTTTCCGCCGTTTTCGCTGTTTATAAGAATAGTGTTTACGGGAGAGAACGAGGCCGCTATAGACGACATGAACGAGCGCTTTGCGGCGGAAATGAAGCAGCGCATATATGCCGCGCTTGACGCTCAGGGTGCAAGCCGGCAGGAGCTGCTTTTCATGGTGGCGTCGCCAGCGCCGATGAAAAAACGGCAGGGGCTGTTCCGGTACGAAACGCTTATGAAGCTGGTGCGCACAAAGCATACCGCGGCGGTTATAGACGCAATATATACCCTGTGCAACGAACGCCGGCGCAGCGAGATGGGAAACGTGGAGATAAATCCGGCGGATATGTTCTGAGTATTGATTCTTGGGGCTTTTGCGGGTTATAATATTTTGATGCAATTGTGGAGGAGAATATATGGCTAAAAGACGAATCATGACCGGCGATGCAGAATGTTTGTACAAGGTTTGCCGGAAGGTGGATAATTTTGACAAGCGTTTGGCCGTTTTGCTTGACGATATGGCGGAAACTATGTACGACGCCGAAGGCGTTGGCCTTGCCGCGCCGCAGGTCGGCATACTTAAGCGCGCCGTGGTTATAGACTGCGGCGACGGCCTTGTGGAACTCGTAAACCCGGAAATATTGGAAACAAGCGGAGAGCAGGGCGGCTACGAAGGCTGCCTGTCCTTTCCGGGCGAAAGCGGCTATGTTGTCAGGCCCAACCATGTGCGCGTGCGCGCAATGAACCGCTTTGGTGAAGAATGCGAATATGAAGGGGAGGGCCTTTTTGCCCGCGCCATACTGCACGAGACGGATCATCTTAACGGCCTTGTATATAAGCGCCTTGTTACCGAAGCGCCCGAAGGATACGATGAAAACGAGGAAGATGAATGAAAATAGCTTTTTTAGGCACGCCTGATTTTGCGCTGCCTTCGCTGAAAATGCTGCATGAGCGCGGGGACGACGTGGTCGTGTTCACCCAGCCGGACAAGCCCGTTGGGCGCAAGGCGGTAATGACCCCGCCGCCGGTAAAAAAGGCCGCGTTAGAATACGGCATGAAGGTTTATCAGTTCGATAAGATAAAAAGCGAAGAAGGTGTTGCCGCGCTGAAGGCTGAATCGCCGGAGCTAATGGTAACGGCAGCCTTTGGGCAGATACTCAGCCGCGAAAATCTTGCCGTGCCTAAGTACGGTTGCATAAATGTGCACGGCAGTCTGCTGCCCAAATACCGCGGAGCCGCGCCGATACAATGGGCTGTGATAAACGGCGAAAAGATAACCGGCGTTACCACCATGCTTACGGATATTGGGCTGGATACGGGCGACATTTTGCTGAAGAAAGAAACTGAAATAGGTGAAAACGAGACTGCCGGAGAATTGTTCGACCGATTGGCCGAAATGGGCGCGGAGCTGCTGAAGGAAACAATAGAAGCGCTCGAGCGCGGCGAGCTGAAGCCGATAAAGCAGAACGAGGTGGAGGCAACCAAGTGCGGCATGATAAAAAAGGAATACGGGCATATAGATTTCTCGCGCGGCAAGGATGCTGTGCATAATTTGGTGCGCGGAATGAATCCGTGGCCTTGCGCGTATGCAATGCTTGAGGGCGAAGCGGTGAAGATATGGAAAACGCGCCATAGCGACGCGGAGCCGAGCCGCGGAGAGCCGGGACTTATACTGCGCGCGGACAGATTTAACGGCATACTTGTGGACTGCGGGGACGGCGTGATAGAAATACTTGAACTTCAGTTCCCCGGTGCCAAGCGCATGGATGCGGCAAACGCGGTGCTTGGGCACAAGATGGGCTTTAAGGTGTTTGAGTGAGCACGCGGCGCATTGCGCTGAATGCGCTTTCAGATATAATCGATAGCGGCGCGTATGCCAATCTGTGCCTTAAACGGGCGGAGCAGGGGCTG
>OHSI01001376.1_pt1 | contig 12739 bp, 8 predicted proteins | sample 1578641 | NCBI WGS metagenome assembly OHSI01 (sample SAMEA3879535, study PRJEB24766) | human gut metagenome | biome: human-associated habitat; feature: feces | place: USA | collected 1985/1987 | reverse complement strand
CCCAGCTCCCGGAAGCGCCGGAAAATGTCGGCGGAGGGAAGAAAATCGCCGCAGCGGTCAACGCCGCTGGTGTTCATTTCCAGCCCCTTACCCTTTTCGGCCAGAACCCGGAGAATTTCGTCGATGACCTCCCGGTGGGCGTCGTAGGACAGGGGCGCATGGGTGGGGTGACAGGGGGGCTTGCTGATGTAGGTCAGGTGCGCCAGTACGTCGAAATCCCCGTGAACCTGAACACAGGCCAGGGTTTCCTCCAGATACCGCTGCTCCACCTGATAAACGGTCTTCCCCTGCCAGAACGGCTCAAAATACACGTCAAGCCCGTCCACAAAATGGATGGAGCCGAGGACAAAATCAAAGGGACGTCGGGCAAGGTCTTTCCGGAACTGCGCCTGATTATCCCGGGTAAGGCCGAACTCCACGCCCCGCCGGATGGTCAGCCCGGGAAGCGAAAGACGGTCGTACTCCGCGTTGTAGTCCTCCGTGCGGAAGGTCAGGTCGCCCATCTGCCCGGTGGGGTCATAGTCCAGATGGTCGGTGAAGCAGATTTCCTTCAACCCGGCGTCCAGCGCCGCCTGCGCCAAGGCGCGGCCGGTGTCGTGGCCGTCAAAGGAAACCCGGGAATGAATGTGAAAATCAAACATCTCTCTCTTTCTCCTCCCAAAACAGGCGGAATGCCGTAGGCAGTGCCGCCTGGGCGTCGATCTGCTCTGCCGTGAACCATGAAAAGCCGCCGGATGCTTCGGCAACTTCCAGATAAATTCCCTTCATATTCCACTGGATGTGGGTGAAGATGTGCTTTCTCGAAACCTCCCGCAGAATTTCCCGGGGGCGAAGCCCCATCCGCTCCACCTCGGCCAGCGCCTGAGCTGTATCCAGATGCCCGGTCACATTGGGAAACTGCCACAGCCCCGCGAGAAGCCCTTTGCCCGGGCGCTTTTCCAGAGCATATTTCCCGTCGCATTGCAGAATGAACACGGTTCTGTCCTCCTGCCGCCGCTCCCGTTTGGGTGACTTGACAGGGAGGGTTTCCGCGGTGCCATGCTGATATCCGAGACAGATTTTCCGACAAGGGCAGCTGCCGCATTCCGGTTTTCGGTTGGGGACGCAGACGGTGGCACCCAGCTCCATCAGCGCCTGCGTGAAGTCACCGGCTTCTTTCGGATAGATGGCGGCAAGCCTTTCCCGGACGCTGGCTTTCACGGCGGGCAGATCGATAGGGGAGGGGTCGTCCGTCAGCCGGGAGAAGACCCGCAGCACATTGCCGTCCACAGCCGGGACGGGGAGGTCAAAGGCGATGGAGCAGACAGCGCCCGCAGTATACTCGCCGATACCGGGCAGCGCCAGAACCGCATCGTATTCCCCGGGAAATTGGCCGTTATAGCGTTCCTGGATGACCTGCGCCGCCTTTTTCAGATTCCGCACCCGGCTGTAGTAGCCAAGTCCCTCCCACAGCTTGTGCAGAGCGTCGTCATCACAGTTTGCCAGAGCCTCCACGGTGGGCAAAGCGGCGAGGAAGCGGGCGTAGTAGCCCTTGACAGCCTCCACCCGTGTCTGCTGGAGCATGATTTCCGACAGCCAGATATGGTAAGGCTCTCTGGTTTCCCGCCATGGCAGACAGCGGTGGTTTTCCCGATACCACGGAAGCAGCAGCTCGGGGAGCATATTCAAATCCAGATTATCCATATCCAGCGTCTCCTTATGGTGGACATTTTACACCAGAAACACCGAAGCTGTCAAGGCGGCGCGGAGGGGAAGATAAAAAAGTTGGAAAAAGCGAAAAAAGCACTTGCATTTTTTTAAGAGATGTGGTACTATATTCAGGCATTTGAGAGAAGTGCGTATGCGCCAGTAGCTCAGTTGGATAGAGTGACTGACTACGAATCAGTAGGTCGGGGGTTCGAGTCCCTTCTGGCGTACCAGAGAAGAATAATCCGAACCTGTTCTTGGTGGAAAACGGGTTCGGATTATTTTTGTTCCTAGGACTCGAACAATAAAATGCAAATGTCCGGTGGATATTATTTTTTCGAGAATTCAACCATAATCTGACTCAGCAGCTTTTGCTGATGCTCTGTAAGACCGGGATATGGGGAATGATCGTTCGTAAATTCGTAAATCAGGGAATGAATGATCGCCTTTTGCGTGTCGTTCAGCCCATCTACCGAGACCATCTCCGCCTTATCTATCCCAACGAGAAAATCCAGTGACACGTTGAAAATCAGTGCGATCTCGGTCAGTACCTCCAGCGGAGGGATACGGAGATCATTTTCATAGGCGCTGATGACAGACTTGCTTCGATTCAGTGCTTTTCCCAGTTCAGATTGCGACATATTGCGATCCATACGTAATTGCTGCAAGCGTACTCCTAAATCAACCATTACTGATTTCCTCCATAGGTTTTATATCAGTAACATTTTATTTTACTTGCGTTCTGTTTGAGTGGACTGTATAATAGTGCTGTCTTGAAATAGTGGAATTATTTGCAAATATGTTTTGCAAGACAACACACTGCAACAGAAACGAGGTAATTTGTATGATTGAATCCACATCTTTGATCCCGTTGCCGGATGGAATATCTTTACTATCCATCCTTCAGCAGAATTTGGAGGAAAAAGATCCCGGCTTCAAAGAGGAACTGCGTCAGTTCCAAACCGCAAAAGCCGCCCTGCAAACTACTTTGAAAGATGATTCAGAAAAATCCGCCGAAGAATATCTTTCATCACTGGAAAGCCTTTTTGCTTCGAAGCTACTCTACATTGCATGGCTTGGTGTGTCTTGGAATCTGGATTGTTTTCGTAACCCGGTCTCAAAATTACGGCTTCTGTCCGATTATGAGGAACTTCATGGGGAATCCTTTTTCAATACGATTCCTCAAATTATGGCGATTATGAAAAAAGTTTCTGAGAATGCGCTGCTTTTGCCGCATGATTGTTGTGAGTATGTTGATAAGATTTCTGACTACTATTCCTATCTGGAAACCATGGGCTTCAAGCTTGTACACTATTGGGGCTTCCTGTGGGGCAACGAATTCTTCCCCAAAGTCGTTCCCGGGTATGCCGCTGATACAGTTTTTACCGCAAAGTACACGCATATGCTTGAACACGATCTTGGCATCATACTTGCAGACCAGACGTAACAAACGGAGCCTCCATTTGGCGGAGGCTCCGTTTGTTAGCAAATACTGCCTGACGATCGATTACACCCTGTCCAGAATTCTTCCGTCCGTAGAAACGATCACCACGTCCCACGGGATCAGCTTTCCGCTGTTCAGCAGCGCTTTCTTCACCGCCTGCTCAATACCGCCGCAGCAGGGGACTTCCATCCGAACGACCGTGATGCTGCGGATGTCGTTGTGCTTCAGAATCTCCGTGAGCTTGTCGGAATAGTCCACGGCGTCCAGCTTGGGGCAGCCTACCAGCGTGATGCGGCCCTTGATGAAATCCTGATGGAAATTGGCATAGGCATAGGCGGTACAGTCGGCGGCGACCAGAAGCTTTGCCCCGTCGAACCATGGCGCGTTCACGGGCGCAAGCTTGATTTGTACCGGCCACTGGCGCAGCTGGGACTGCTGGGGCGTCCTGACGTCGCAGGGGGATTCCTCCCGGTGAATGGCCCGCGCCGCGGAGCCGGGGCAGCCGCAGGGCAGTTTTTCTTCCTTTTTCGCCTTCGCGGCCAGAACGGCGGCCTCGTCATAAGCAGCCGCTTCCCGCTCTACGAAGGTGATCGCGCCGGTGGGGCAGGCGGGGAGGCAGTCGCCCAGACCGTCGCAGTAGTCGTCCCGCATCAACTGCGCCTTGCCGTCTACCATGGCGATGGCGCCCTCGTGGCACGCCGCTGCGCAGGCGCCGCAGCCGTTGCATTTTTCCCGGTTGATTTCAATAATTCTGCGAATCATAATCTGTTCCTCCTGCTTTTTGGGGGAAACTCTGAACAAATCACCTTCGGCTGGACAGCGGACCTTTTTCCCTAGCCGTGCGGCTTCACAAGCGGGAAATACACAAAGTATTCCTCCACTTGTGAAGCCTTCGTCTAGGAAAAAATCTCTCGCCGCCAGCTCTCGCCGATTTGTCCAGAGCTTCCCTTGACTTTATGGCCACAGTTTACTATACTATTGCAAAAACGTATGTTGGAATTCCAACAAAGGAGCGATTATGGAAGCATATTATGAAATATTGTCCCAATGTCCGCTGTTCACGGGGATAACGCGGCAGGAAATGCCGGAAATACTGAACTGTCTGGACAAAAAGGTGGTCGAGATACCAAAAGGCGACCCGGTGTTTCTGGAAGGGGAGCCTGCCCGGTTCGTGGGGGTCGTGCTGTCCGGCGGGGTGCAGATCGTCCGGGACGATTACTACGGAAACCGAAGCGTGCTGACGGTGGCCGCGCCCGGCGGGCTGTTCGCGGAAGCTTTCGTCTGCGCGGGGCTGGAGACATTGCCGGTCAGCGCATTTGCCGTGCAGAACTGTACCGTGCTCCTGCTGGATTGCCGGCGGGTGATGACCGGCTGCGGCCATGACTGCCTGTTCCACAGCCGGCTGGTATACAATCTTTTGCAGGGCATCGCTCAGAAAAATCTGGCGCTGACGGAGAAGATACGGTTCATGTCCCGGAAAACGACCCGGGAAAAGCTGATGGAATTTCTTCTCGATCAGGCGAAGCGCCACGGCAGCGCGGAGTTTACGATTCCCTATGACCGTCAGGCGCTGGCGGATTATCTGGGCGTGGAGCGGAGCGCCATGTCGGCGGAGATCGGGAAGCTGCGGAAGGACGGGCTGATCGAAACCAGCGGCGTGTGGTTCCGGGTGGCGGCTTCTGACGGAAAATGATTACAAATGTGTAACAATATGTGGATTCTGACGGCTTTTTCGACACAAGATGTTGTGGGGATTTTAAAAATTGTATTGACAATTTCTTAAATCGGTCTTATAATACTGAATAGAGAAACACGAGCAGAGGCGCTGCGTCCGTAACGGCGGTTTCGTCAGGGGGCAGGGCTTAACAAGGAAATGGGGTAGGATGCCCCGCATTGACCAATACCGTGTGCGTTTAGAAGCCTGCCAGTTGGCGAAAGCCAGTCATTGGGGCGACCTGAGAAGGCAGGGCAGGTTTTGCTTGAGGCGCGAGTCGGGAGACCTACTGCTTCGTCAGAATGTTGCTTCGGAATGGTCATGGCGATGTTCTACCCGTCGGTGGAACACGCGATGACCATTTTTTGCGTGGTTTCTCTAAAATTACAACCTAATTCATGTTTCCGTGGCCGGGCGGGGCGTTCAGACTGCCCGGCTGAACAAGAGAACGGGGTGCGAGTCCCCACGCTGCCGGCACTGTAAGTGTCGAGACGGCCTGCCGTTGGTGAAAGCCAGTCATTGGAGAATTCCGAGAAGGCAGACAGGCCGCCGCTCGAGACACAAGTCAGGAGACCTACGGAAACAGACAGCGGCCGCTTTGCCCCGGGAATTGGGCGGAGACGGTCGGTTTTCGGCGCAGAAAAACGGCTGCGGCGGTCTGTTGTTTTGGACTGCCGCAGCCGTTCTTCATTATATATAGAAATGTAGAAAAAGGTGCATTATGCCGACGCCAAGCAGAAATGCGATTTATGACGCGACCATCCGCAGAATGACCGCGTGCGCTCTGGAAGAAGCGGAGAACCGTTTCGCCGTGGAACACGCGCAGGACACGGAGCAGCAGCTTGCCGATTATCTCCGCAAATATGCGGACGAACTGGGGCACACGCCATGGCCACGGGAGATTCCGGGCGGCGTGACCATTCAGACACACTTCGGAAGCTGGGAGGCGGCTGTGGCGGAGGCGGGGCTGCCTTTCCCCGAGCATCCGAACCAGCCGGGCAAGTTCCGGCGCGTTCGGGAAGAGACCCAGCGCCAGCGAGCCATCTACCGCCAGAAGAAAGCCGAAAAACGGGAGCGGGCGAAGGAACGAATGAAGGCGCAGGAAGAAAAAAGAAGAAAAAATCGTCAATCCGGTATTACCTGATCCGCGCGACCCCCTTGCGCGAATCTGTAATATATTGGGAAACTCTGAATCAATCATCTGCGGCTGAGCAGCGGGTCGTTTGCCCCCATGCCGCAGACTGAAAAACGGGAAATACATGCAGTATTTCTCCGTTTTCCAGTCTTTGCCTGGGAACAAAATCCCTCGCTGTCAGCTCTTGCCGATGGAATCAGAGCTTCCATTAAGCTGTTTTGATTGCCCAAGGAACAGCTTTTCCTCCCTTAATACCGCCGTCGGAGCAGAGGCGGCGGTATCAAGGAAACAAAAACCTCCGCCGGGGTTCCGGCGGTGCAGATAGATATCCGGCTTATTTTGTGGCAAATGCGCGACCGACCGAAACGGGAGACACGCATTCTTGTTCAGCTGAACAAGGGAATCCGGTGCAAAACCGGAACACGGCGGGCAGACCCGTCGTGCTGTAAGCACGGAGCCGACTTCCTTTCCGCGAAAGCGGGTCATTGGGGAAACCTGAGAAGGCGGGAAGCGGCGTGGACGATTTCGTCCGAACGTGTTAGTCAGAAGACCTACAAACTGTGCGTTTGAAAAACGTGCAGCATAAGCAGAACGCCCCGGCAGCGGTAAACCCGACGTGCCGGAGCTGGCCGGAATGAATTCCGCTTTACGCCTGCGGGCGTTGCAATACCATATAATGAGGAGGTTTATTTATGAAGAGAAGACTACTGGCATTCCTGCTGGCGTTTGTGATGACGTTCAGCCTTGTGCCGGTAAACACGTTTGCCGCAGAGGCAGATGCAGCCGCTCTTTACACCAACATTACCACGGAATCCGGCGAAAATGTGACCGTCGAGTATGTGGAAACGGTTGTTGGTGAAGCGGCGTGGGGTCAATCGATCAACACACCGTATTACCATGTGACGATTCCTGAAGGAACCGAAAAGGTGCTTCTCACCTATCCGGAAAGTGTCAATCTTGTGCTTTCCGGGGATGACGGGGCAGTTTTCTTCTACAGAAATACGTACCCGGGACAAAGCACGATTGATCTCGGCGGGGCTCTCACGGTTGCGACCAACAATGACGGAAGCAAGACGGTGACCATTCCTGTTGAAAATTTCATGCTGAGTACGGATGGTTCAGTTGCTGTGGGCATGGCATACTACGTTGACGAGGAGAACCAGTCTGCTGCCGAATTCTTTGACTTTACTTACGCAGCCCCGACCCATGCGGTTACCCTGACCCCCGGCGATGGCTATACCCTGACCGGAGAAGCCACGGTAGAGGACGGCAAGGACTACAGCTTCACCGTCACCATCGCCGACGACTACGAGATGGAAGACAACTTCGTAGTCAAGGCCAACGGCGAAACGCTGACGGCCGGTGAAAGCGGCAGCTACACGGTTGAGAACGTCACTGCCGATCTGACCATTACCGTCGAGGGCGTCGTGAAAAAGCAGGCCGCTTCTCACAGCGTGACACTGACCTCCGGCGGGGGCTACACCCTGAAGGGCGAGACCACCGTGGCAGATGGTGCGGATTACACCTTCTCTCTGAAATTCGACAACTACTATGGGGCCGGCAATGGCTTTGCGGTCAAAGCCAACGGCACCGCACTGACGGCGGGTGAGGACGGCACCTACACGGTTAAGAATGTTACTGCCGACCTGACCATCACCGTCGAGGGCGTGGCCCGCCTCTATAAGGTTTCTCTGCCCCACGGTTGGAGTCGTCAGTTCACCATGTCCGCCTGTGACGGCTATGCTGACCCCTCCACCGACCCGAGAATTGCCAAGGGTGGGGATTACAAGTTCAAGGTAACTCCCAACGAGGGCTTTGCGGTACGGGACAACAACTACGACGTTTCCTTCTCCGGAGCCGGCACCGTAAGCGTTGAGGTGAAGGACGGCTATGCTGTCGTGACCCTGACCGATATATTCAGCAATGGCGATGTCAGGATTCAGGGCGTCAAAGAGATTATCACAGTCACCCTGCCTAATGGCGAAGGCTTCACCGCCGCTGCCGCCGAGGGAACCAAGACTCCCGTTCTGAAGGGCGACAGCTACAGCTTCACCGTCACTGTCGCCGAGGGCTACGAGAAGACCGATGACTTTGCGGTCAAGGCCAACGGCGAGGCGCTGACGGCCGGTGAAAGCGGCAGCTACACGGTTGAGAACGTCACTGCCGACCTGACCATTACCGTCGAGGGCGTGACCGAAGCCGTTCAGAAGACGGCCGGCCTGTCCGTTCTGAAGTTCGGCGACACAAGCACCGAGGCCAAGGCGCAGATGTTCCAGCTGATTCCGGCTTTCGACCCGGCGGTCAAGGAATACACCGTGCTCGTGCCGGACAACTCCAATATGTTCTACGCTTGGGCGACGCAGGCTGATGACAGAAGCAGCAGCACGACCATTACCGCCAAGTGGGTAAACCTCAACGTCGATACCGAGAAGACACAGAAGCTGACCTCCGGCAAAGCCAGCGGCCAGAATCTGGCAGGCTTCGCACCCACCGGCACGAAGGTCAACACCATGACCGTCACCGTTGTGGACGGCGACTTCAAGGATGAGTACAAGCTCACCTCCGTCCGAGTTGCGCCGAGCCTGACCGCCCTGTCTCTGGACGGCATCCGGTTCGCGGAGAGATTCTCCGCTACCAAGACGGCTTACACCGCGACCACTGCCGCCGAGAGCGTTACCGTTGCGGCGACTCCCCGTGATGAAAGCTACACCGTCACCGTCAACGGCGGCAGCGATACCACCGTTCCGCTGAATCTTGGTGAGAACAAGATCGACGTGGTCGTCACCAACCCCGGCGGCTATACCAACACCTACACCATCACCGTTACCAGACTGGCAGCCATCGAGGTCGGCTTCACCGTTGACCCCGCCGACGCCAAGGTAACTGTCTGGGATTCCAACAAGGACAGAGTTGCTCCCACGGACGGTAAGTATTCCGTCATGGCTGACGCCGAGTACACCTACCTCGTGCAGAGCGACGGCTATGTCAGCCAGAAGAGCAGCTTCAAGTTCAGCGAAAGCAGCACCATCGACATTACTCTGGCCGTGGCTACGGAGAACCCGAACCTGGACAAGAGCATCACTGCCGAGTGGGGCAACTTCCGCAAGGGCGACAACAATCTGGGTATCACCAACGCTAAGACCCCCTACGCCCCCGAGGACGCGGAAATTCTGTGGGCTGTGAAGCACGGCACCGGCTGGGCGGCTGCCCCCGGTTCTCCCATCATGGTCGATGGCGACATCTACACCTACTCCGGAAGCACCATCCGCCGTCTCAACAGCATGACCGGCGAGACGGTGACCGAAGGCACCATGGTTGATAAGTCCAGCTACTCCATCGTCCCCATGACTTATGGCGACGGCATGGTCTTCGTTGGCCTGTCCGGCGGCAAAATTCAGGCATTCAATGCCAAGACGCTGGAATCCCTGTGGGTCTACACCGACGAGCTGGGCGGTCAGCCCAACTGCCCCATCACCTACAAGGACGGCTACATCTACGCAGGCTTCTGGAACAGCGAGGACAGAAACGCCAACTTCGCCTGCATCAATACCATTGACGAAGATCACGCCTCCGCTACCGAGGTCAAGTACGCCAGCTGGACTTACACCAGAGCGGGCGGCTTCTACTGGGCGGGCGCCTACGTCACCGACAAGCTTGCCATCGTCGGCACCGATGACGGCGCAGGCGGTTACGACACCAACGGCGCCGCGCTGCTGGTCTTCGACCGCTTCACCGGCGAGAAGCTCGACGCCCACGAGGGTATCCGCGGCGACCTGCGCTCCAACGTTTCCCATGATCCCCAGTCCGACCGGGTGTTCTTTACCACCAAGGGCGGCATTCTGGGCAACGCCCAGATCGACTGGGATACCGGTAAGATCCTGGACTACAAGGAAGTCGTTATCAAGGATGCGCAGGGCAATGCCAACGCCATGTCCACCTGTACAATGGCAGAATCTACATCGGCGTCGCCGGCACCAGCCAGTTCGGCGCCAACAGCGGCCATGGCATCGCAGTTTATAACCTGAACGGCGACGGCTCCATGACCCAGGCGTATGTTTACGCCATCGTCGGCTATCCCCAGACCTCTGCCATGGTCTCCACGGCATACTCTGCCGAGGATGGCTCCGTGTACATCTACCTGCCCTACAACTATACCCCCGGCGGCGTTTCCGTACTGAAGGATAAGCCCGGCCAGACTGCGCCTGTGACCACCACCGGCTCCGGCTACAGCGAGGTCTTCACCCCGGTCGGCCCCCTGGCGCAGTACTGCATCTGCTCCACCATCGCCGACCAGTACGGCACGATCTACTATAAGAACGACTCCTGCTACATGATGGCGATCACCTCCAAGATCGAATCTCTGGAGATCACCCAGTATCCCACCATCACCGAGAACGAGGACGGCTCCATCACCGTTGACGGTCTGAAGGCTGTCACCAAGCTGAAGAACGGCGAGGAGCGGGATGTATCCAACTATGTTTCCGTCGTCAAGAACGAGGAGACCGGCGGCTACACCGTGTCCTACACCTACGGCTTCGACAACGCTAACTACGGCCTGAAGACCGTGACCGCTGAGATTGCCGACTACACCGTCACCATCCCCACGGGCGAGGGCTACACCATCACCGGTGAGAAGACCGCCAAGGGCGGCAAGGATTACACCTTTAAGCTGGAGCTTGACTACCGCTACGAGGCGGGGGAGGACTTTGCCGTGCAGGTCAACGGCGAGACCGTCACCGGCGAGAAGGGCGTCTACACCGTCAAGAATGTTTCTACCGATCTGGTCATCACCGTCAAGGGTGTGAAGGAGAAGGTTCTGAAGCCTGTCACGGTCTACTTCTCCTTCTCTCATGATGATACGTTCGAGTCCTGCGAGCAGTCCGGTCAGGTCATGGCTCTGAAGGAAGTCACCGTTCCTTACTTCGATCTGGAGCTGTATGGCCTTGAGAACTTCTACTTCGCCTCTGAGAATTACGGCCCTGCCAGCGGTGACCCCACCGGCGGCCCCGGCAGTGCTCTGGACCCCGGCACCAAGGAATTCGCTTACGGCAAGATCACCATGCTGCACCTGTTCATCTATGCCACCGAGGTTTACTATCTGGGCATTGACCCTGCGGATGCGGGCAAGGGCTATCTGGCGGATAATGGTATGGGCACCGATATTTTCAATTACAGCGGTTCTACTGGCTCCATCTTCCTGCAGAATATCTGGAATTACGACCTGAACCTGAACTACTATCTGAACTACGAGTATCCTCTGGCCTCTGCGGGCTGGGGCAGCACATGCGATCAAATCCTGCTCCGCGACGGCGACATCGTCACCCTTGGCCACTTCACCGACTATAGCTTCTTCAATGACACCACCAGCATCTTTAATTACATCGTAGCAGACAAGACGGATCCCGTTCAGGGCGACAAGATCAAGCTGGAGCTGTACCATGCGGGCGCTGACATGTATGGTACTTACAACACTGCCCACACCCTCATCGACTACAGCCCCAGTGTTTACTGCACGCCTGTCAACGATATCGTTTCCGGCGACGTGACCACATGGCAGTATGTGGGAAATGCGGAAGCTGACGGCAGCCTGGTCGTGGACACCAGCAAGCTGGCTCCCGGCGAGTATATCTTTGCTCTGGCCGGCCAGCCCGGTAAGGAGAACTCCGGCGTCATCTGCTCCACCCCCGGCGGCATCCGCCTGACCATCCACGAGAAGCCCGTCGTGAAGGGCGATATCAACGGCGACGGTGTGATCAACTCCACCGACGTAATGGCTCTGTTCAACGCGATCAACTCCGGAGATGACCTCGACGCCACTGTTGCAGACGTCAACGGCGACGGCGTGATCGATGCCCGCGACGTGATGGCGCTGTACAACATCATCAAGGGCAACGACTGATCCAGCAGATGGTTTGCCGGCCTGAATATCCTGTTTTGACCGGCAAACCCCACCTTACCGGTACTTGACCCAAAGCAAAAAAGGACAACTTCTGACAGGAGGATGTTATGAAAATTTTTAAGAAATCCATGTGCCTGCTCCTCGCGGTAGTCATGGTTCTCGGCATGGCGATCACCGCCTCCGCCGTGGAGACCACGGAAACCATGAGCGTGACGGCCAGCAAGGCCAACCCGGCGGTTGGCGAGGAATTCAGTATTTATCTGAACGCCAGCGGCAATATCGCCGAATGCGGATGCTTCCAGATGGACCTGTACTACGATCAGGATCTGTTCGAGTACGTGGGCGCAAACACCGCTTTCACACCCAACCACAACACCAATAAGACCACCGGCGCGCGGTATATCCGCCTGACGTGGCTTGACCTGACCAGCCAGACCGTGATCCCCAAGGGGCAGTTCTGCGAGCTGAAGTTCAGGGTTCTGAAGGCTGGCGAATATCACTTCCAGCTGACCAACATCGTCATTTCGGATTATAAGGGCGACGCCATCATGAATGTTGCCACTGCTCCCGGCTCCGTGGACGTGGCTGCAACGGAAGCCCCCGCCTTCGTCGGCTACGCAGTTTCCGCTTCCGAGGACAAGACTGTCACCGTCGGCGAGAGCGCCGAGGTCAAGATCAATGTTTCCAACAGCGACAGCATCATCACCACCTACAACGCCTATGATCTGACCCTGACCTATGACACCGACAAGCTGACCTACAATTCCTGCACCGCCGCCGACGCTCTGGCAGTCGTGAAGGAAGACGTTCCCGGCACCATCCGTGTGATCGGCTTCGGCGATGACAAGAACCTGGATACCC
>OHSI01001364.1_pt1 | contig 12865 bp, 8 predicted proteins | sample 1578641 | NCBI WGS metagenome assembly OHSI01 (sample SAMEA3879535, study PRJEB24766) | human gut metagenome | biome: human-associated habitat; feature: feces | place: USA | collected 1985/1987 | reverse complement strand
TTTCTTTTGCAAAAGTTCCTTATGGACAGTGGATTGTAAGAGAGATTGAAGCTCCGACAGGATTTGTCCTTGACGATACTTCCTACGAGGTCAATATTTCTAAAAACGAACAGGTCATTGAAGTTGAAATTGCCAATGAGTATATTCACGGTAACATTCAGCTTACCAAAGTTGACGCAGATTATCCCGATAACAAACTTACAGGTGCAACCTTTGAAGTTTACAGAGATGTAAACGGCGATGGCAAACTTGACGACGGCGATGAACTTATCGGAAATCTTAAAGAAACCTCAACAGGTATCTACGAGATGAAAGAACTTCTCTACGGAAAATATCTTGTAAGAGAAACCAAAGCACCGGACGGTTTTGAACTTGATAAGGGTGTTTATTCCGTCTTTATTGAGAATGATGAAACCACCTACAATGTTGAAAACAAAGCAGGAGTCGGCTTTATCAATCAGGCAATGAAAGGCAACCTTAAAATCAAAAAGACATCTTCTGACGGTAAGGTTGAGGGCTTCACTTTCAGAGTAACCGGAGAAAACGGTTATGACCGCAGCTTCACAACCGATAAAAACGGCGAAATTTTTATTGAGGGACTTCGTATCGGCGAATATACCGTATCGGAAGTCGGCGACAGTGTTTCTGCCGGATATGTTTTACCTGCCGATAAAAAAGCAAGCGTAAAGGTTGGCTCTACCACCGTTGTGGAAATGCATAATGTTCTCAGGGATACACCTAAGACCGGAGATAACAGCAAGGTCGGCTTGTGGACTGTGCTTGCAGGGCTTTCTGCTCTCGGAATTGCGGGAACAGTCTTTGCTGCACTCAGAAAAAAGAAAAAGGAGGACGATGAGTAATGGACGCTAAAACAATCGTAGCAGTTGTATTGGTCGCCTTTATTGTCGGCGGCTTTATCTTCTTGCAGATTAAAAACAAAAAGAAATAAGGAAAAACACAGTGGGCGGAGCGTAAAAAACTCCGCCCATATTTTTTTGGAGGAATGAAATGAATAATCCCAATACGATAGAAAACCAAGTGCTAACTATTCTCAAAGAGAATACAGACGCACGAAACGACGATATGAAACTTTATCTTCTCGTTTGTAATCGTTGTTATCAACGGTATGAAAATCAAGATATAGGCGGTTTGCCTTTTGCGGTGATTATGAATTGCTATAAAGAACTGCATTTACCACATTTCGAGAGTGTCAGAAGGTCACGAGCAAAGCTTCAGGCTTCACACCCCGAACTTGCGCCCAGTCCCGAAGTGCAGAGAGGACGAAAGCGTTGTGAGCATATGTATCGAACCTATGCAAAATCGTAAATAACGATAAGGAGGACAAATAATGAAAGAGAAATTCACTTTTCAGCAGAAAACAAAGCTTCTGACGAAACTGTTTGACGCAGGTTGCAATACGGAAAAGAAATTGCAGCAGCTTGATATGGAAAGCATACTTAAAATTCCGGGTATCACCATTCCGGATATGAGCTTGATTATTGAGCTTCAGAAGCAGACCAAAGTTAATAAGCTGTTCTCTTATTTGGGAGGTGGTGCTGATGAGCAGACGGGAACAGAGTGACCGTCATATTATTTGGAGCAATATGAACCTTGAAGCTGATGACTGGCGTGACAGTTATAAGGAATACCTTGAAATCAACGGTTTAGATGATGACCCTAACGACGAAAACAAGCTATATGAGTATATGGTTGAAGCAAATGACGATTACCTTTCCGATGAAAGGCGAAATCTCGATATTCAGTTTTCACAACCGATTATCGTTATCGGCGACCTTGGCAGATGGAACGGCAGAGTGACGGGATACAAAATGATTGATTCCGGCAATATAAAGGATTGCCTTTATTCCGATACCGATTATACCGAATGGTATGTGGACAAGTACGGCGACCTTCGTGCCGACGCCGTTCATCACGACGGCACAAATCATTATCTGTACCGTGTATTCAAAGACGGAGTAACCGATACGCAGATTGAAAATCTGCAAGATAAAATCTATAACGGAAAAGTCACGAGAGCCGACATCACACGAGTTACCAAAAGGCTCGGCGATGAGATTACCGGAGTATATGGCTTTTCTATTTCAAAGCAACGACAACCCAATGAACAAGCGAGGTGATGAATATGGATTACAGAGTATTGACCGAAGCAGAGCGTAAATACACATTCAGTCAAAGTCAGCAGCTCTCTATGCAGACCGGTCTTATCGGATATTTGCGAGCGGACTTCGGTTCTACCGGTAACGAGTTTTGGACGACTTGGAACGATTTCAGAAAAGACTTAAAAACCGATGAATTTAAGGTTGAATTTGATGACGTTATAAACGGGTTGCGTGACGGAGATGTTTTGTCCGGCAGAAAGGCTATGTCCTCTTACTGTTATTCCACTCCCGACAGCTCCTTTAATGACGACCGCAACCATTACGGCATTCGTCTTGATACGGAAAAATACAGCTATCTTATGAGATTTAACCACAACAGGGGCGAGTACAATCTGTACTGCTATTGCTATCATAAAGAGTGGCTAAACAGCCATTTGAAAGACGCAGAGCGTGGCATTCGTTTCATCAACTCCCACTATAAAGAGCAGTTTCGCATTGCGGACGGCGAAAAAATAACTATTAAATTCAGCGACGGCAAAACAATGGAAAGAACTTGCAGATATATCGACGACTATCATTTAGAGGTTGGTACAAATCTCTATCACATCTGCGAATTTGCCGAGCTTTGCGAGAAAAACGGTCATACCGTAGAACCAGCCGCAAAAGAAAATATGAAGTTTGCAAAAGGCAAAGAAAAATCACGATAAGGAGGTGCAAATAAATGGCGAGGAAATACGAACTCATATCCGAACTGTATGACAGAACTTGCAAGACGGTTGTTTCAAATCCGCAAAGCTGGCAGAAGTTTTTGGAGTCGGCTTGCAGAAACTACAAACTGCGATTTGACGAGCAACTGTTAATCTTTGCACAGCGACCGGACGCAACGGCGGTACTTGAAATTGAAAGATGGAATACTTCTTTCGGTCGTTGGGTAAATAAAGGCGCAAAAGGCATTGCCGTGTTTGAGGACGCAGACAGAAGCAGACAAAGGCTTACCCACTACTTCGATATATCCGATACACACGAAAGCAGATACTCTCGTCCTGTTCCACTTTGGAATATGAGAGATGAATATGACGCAAGTGTTATTGAAACGCTTGAAAGCACATTCGGTGAGCTTGAAAACAAGAGTAGTTTGAGTAATGCTGTAATGAGTGCCGCACAAAATGCTGCCGAGGATAATCTTCCCGACTATCTGAATGACCTTGTGTATATTAGTGAGGACAGTTTTCTTGAAGAACTCAGCGAGGATATGATTGCAAGCCTTTACAAAAAGGTTGTTACAAACAGCGTGGCATATATGATGATGTCAAGGCTCGGTATCAATGCAGAAGAATACTTTGAAGCCGACGATTTTCGTGATGTAACAAACTTTAATACACAGGACACACTTAATGCTCTCGGCATTGCCACAAGCGATATTGCAGAAATGGGACTTTCCGAAATATCCAAAACCGTAATGGCATTGGACAGAGAAAATCGCATAATTGATGAGCAAAGCCAATTTGATTACAATAAAGATAACAAAGACGAAAGGAGCCAAGACGATGAACGAAATCACATACACGATGGTGGGAGACTACAATCTTCCAAACCTGACTCTGCCCGAACAGTCGGAAGTGACTCTCGGCAAATGGTCGAGGATGAGGAAAACTTATCTGAAAGAACATCACAAAATCCTGTATTACAATCTTTTGACGAAAGGGACGCTTACTCAGCACTTGGCGGAAGTTCAGCAGAGAGCGACCGAGTTGGAGGAAACCTTGGTCAGACAGATGGCACAGAAAGAGGGACTGACGGAGCAGATGAAAGCGAACGATATGATGAAATGGGTTCGCTTGATGAACAATATCAGGAACTCGGCACAGGAAATCGTGAAGGAACAGGTAATATTCAATTAGAGTATTACGACAGAGAACACGAGGACAAGAGCCTGCCGTTTTTCGGCGGAGACGATACAATCAGAGAAATACTCGGCACTACCCCACACCTGTCCGCTTCAAAAGAAGAAATCAAAGACTTCTTTGAAAGAAACACAAGTAATTCGGATAGGACTGAATATGTTAAGAGTATTTTCAATAACGACTACACCGAACTCACATTAAAGGACGGCAGAACGGTAGGCTATAAGACATTTCAGAATGTTCTTCATTTGTGGGAAGGAAGTTATAACAACAGAACGGCTCAAAGCTACTACGACTGGGGTGTAATTGCACAGCATTTTGAGGCAATGAGGCTTTTAGGAGAATTGTCCGATGAGATAAAGCCGTTACCGTCAACAGACAGTCAGTTATCTTTAATAGAAAGCAGTCAGGCAGAGGAAAAGAAAACCTCTGCCTTTACTTTTTCTCAGGAAGTTATTGACGCAGTTCTAACCCGTGGAAGCGGAGTATCGGAAGGCAAAATGCGTATCTATGAGCAGTTTGAAAAGAGCCTATCCGCAAAGGAAAATGCAGATTTTCTCCAAAACGAATACGGTTGGGGCGGTTCATATCCTGTTATTGTCGGTGCAGGTATTGATGAAAACCACGACGGAAAAGGCATAACCCTTTCAAAAGGGTTTGGAAACGACGCACCTAAACTCATTCTTAAATGGAATCAGGTTGAAAAGCGTATCGGGGAACTTATCCGTATGGACAGATACCTCAATCCAAAAGAAAAGGAGCAATATCCGAAGTGGCTTGAAAAACAGGAAGAACGGCGAGCAGAACTTGCGGAACAGCAGAAAAATCGTGAAATCCTCTCTGCTGCCCCACCCGAAACTGAAAATAACGAGATAGAAACGGAAGTACGCTATGAATATCATCTCGGTGATACGGTATATATCGGTGCTTCGGAATACGAAATCTTATCTTTTGATGATGAGAGAGTAATGCTTTATGATACCGAAATGCCGTTATTTAACAAAGAGTTTGAGCGTTCGGAATTTGACCGTAAAGTGCATGAAAATCCAATGAACGAACACCTGAGAGTAACGGTATTACCTGCCGCAGAAAAAGCAGATACAGGCGAAAATAAGGCTCAAAACGATACCGAAATCGTACAGGATTTCAGTCCGATAACCGGTTATGACGACGCCTTCTTTATCGACCGGGACAATGAAAGTGTAACTTGGATGTACTATAACCCCGACAGCAATGCCGGAGGTCAATATGTTACAAATACACTCTCCTTTAATGAAATCAAAGAAGCGGCAAAAACCCACAAATCGGCAGATGACTTCTTTGATTATCTCGGCAGTATCGCAAATCAAACTCTTGCAGATGTAGGTACTGAATGGTTTGAAGAAGCTGAAAATGCTTTCAGTCAGACACCTGATTATACAGAGTGTACGCCTGAGACAATGGAAGCACTCATTGAAACTGCCGAAAGAAGTGATATGGTAGCAACCAATATCGGTAAAGTTCCGATTGAGGACTACCGAGAAATTGTAGCCGTTCAAAACGGTTTTGACAGCTACGATGAGATGTATAACGAGGGTATTCGTATCGGAAACGGCTACGATAAAGAACCTGAGCCGATTGTTCCTGCTTGGGAACAGAAGAAAAAAGAAAAGGTAAAAAGTTTTGACCTGCACCCTGATGTGCCGATGGCAGAGCGAAACAATTTTGATTTGCGTTCTAATCCAGTTGAACAAGTCGGCAAGAAAGAACGCTTTCGCAGAAATACAGAAGCAATAAAGGTACTCAAAGAATGTGAGTTTGAAAACAGATTTGCTACACCCGAAGAACAACTTGTCTTATCTAAATATGTCGGTTGGGGCGGTTTGCCCGAAGCCTTTGACGAGAATAATTCTGCGTGGGCAGATGAGTTTGTAGAGCTTTACACTTTGCTTTCACCCGAAGAATACGCTTCGGCAAGAGAAAGCACCTTGACCGCCTTTTATACCCCTCCAGCAGTTATCAATGCCATATACAAAGCAATGGAACAGATGGGATTTCGTGAGGGCAATTTGTTAGAGCCGTCCTGCGGTATCGGTAATTTTATCGGTATGCTGCCAAAATCAATGGAGAACGCAAAAGTTTACGGCGTTGAACTTGATACCGTTTCGGCAGGTATTGCACAGCAGCTTTATCAGAAATCCTCAATAGCGGCACAAGGCTTTGAAGAAGTTAATGTGCCGGACAGTTTCTTTGACGGAGTCATCGGCAATGTGCCGTTCGGCGATTTCAAAGTTGCAGATAAGAGATACGATAAGTACAACTTTTTTGTTCACGACTATTTCTTTGCAAAGTCTTTGGATAAATTACGCCCCGGTGGTGTAATAGCTCTTGTTACGAGCAAAGGCACAATGGATAAAACCAATTCATCGGTCAGAAAATATATTGCTCAAAGAGCAGAACTTCTCGGAGCAATCAGACTGCCGAATGATACTTTTAAGGGCAATGCCGGAACAGAGGTCGTATCGGATATTTTGTTCTTGCAAAAGCGTGACAGGCTCATTGATATTGAACCTGACTGGGTACAACTTGGCACAAATGAAAATGGTATCACGATGAACTCATATTTTGTAGAGCATCCTGAAATGATACTGGGCGAAATGAAAACAGTAAGCGGTCGCTTTGGCGAAGAAGTAACCTGCGTACCGTTTGAAAATGCAGATTTATCCGAATTGTTATCGGAATCGGTAGCGAATATACACGGAGAAATTTCCGATTACGAAGTGGAAGATGAGCTTGAGGAAGAAAATAATTCTATCCCGGCAGACCCGAATGTGAGAAACTTTTCATACACGATTGTTGACGATAAAATCTATTTCCGTGAGAACTCTCGTATGTCGCTTGTTGAGGTATCGGCAACAGCCGAAAACCGCATTAAGGGTATGGTTGCGATAAGAGATTGTGTCCGCAACCTGATTGAACTTCAAACCGAAGATTATCCCGACGAAGAAATCAAAGCCGAGCAGTCAAAACTCAACAGCTTTTATGACGGTTATACAAAGAAATACGGACTGATTAACAGTAGAGCCAATGTGTCGGCATTCGGTGATGACAGTTCCTTTGCCCTACTTTCCGCACTTGAAGTTATCAACGAAAACGGTGAACTTGAACGCAAGGCAGATATGTTCTTTAAGCGTACTATCAAACCGCATAAACCAATAACGGAGGTTGATACGGCGGACGAAGCGCTTGCCGTATCTATGGGAGAGAAAGCAACCGTTGATATGGAATATATGCGTGAGCTTACAGGCAAAAGCGAAGAAGAATTATTCTCCGACTTAAAGGGCGTCATATTCTTAAACCCGCTTTATGGTTATGGAAATGTAACCGAGCAAAAGTATTTGATGGCAGATGAGTACCTTTCGGGAAATGTCCGAGAAAAACTTATTACAGCCAAAAAGTCTGCCGAGGTTTATCCCGAAGATTACAAAATCAATGTAGAGGCTCTGGAAAAAGTTCAGCCGAAAGACTTGACCGCAAGCGAAATATCCGTAAGGCTCGGTGCAACTTGGATACCGCCCGAAATCTTTGAGAAGTTTATGTTTGAATTTCTCGATACTCCACGCTATGCACAATGGAACATCAAAGTACACTACTCTCAATATACCGGCGAATGGAACATTGAGGGCAAAAGTTATGACCGTTCCAATGTGAAAGCGTACAGCACTTACGGCACTTCCCGTATTAACGCATACAAGATAATCGAGGAAACGCTGAACCTGAAAGATGTCCGTATCTTTGACTATATCGAAGATGAGGACGGTAAGAAAAAAGCCGTTCTCAACAAAAAGGAAACGGCAATTGCACAGGCAAAGCAGGAACTTATCAAACAAGGCTTTCAGGATTGGGTATGGGCTGACCCTACCCGCCGAGAAAAGCTCACGAAGATGTATAACGAAAAGTTCAACAGCATAAGACCCCGTGAGTATGACGGAAGTCATATTACCTTTAACGGTATGAACCCCGAAATTGAACTGCGTGAACATCAGAAAAATGCGGTAGCTCATATTCTTTACGGCGGTAATACTTTGCTTGCACACGCAGTGGGTGCAGGCAAAACCTTTGAAATGGTATCTGCCGCTATGGAGTCAAAGCGTTTAGGATTATGCAACAAGTCGCTTTTTGTAGTCCCGAACCACCTTACCGAACAATGGGCAGCCGAGTTCTTACAACTCTATCCTGCGGCTAATATTCTTGTTGCAACGAAGAAAGATTTTGAAACGAAGAATCGTAAAAAGTTCTGTGGTCGAATTGCTACGGGTGATTATGACGCAGTTATTATCGGTCACAGTCAGTTTGAAAAGATACCTATGTCTGTTGAAAGGCAGAGGGCGATTTTGGAGCAACAGCTTCAGGAATTGACTGACGGCATTATCGACTTAAAGAAAAACCGTGGAGAAAACTTCTCCGTTAAGCAGCTTGAAAAGTCGAAAAAGGCTGTGAAGTTGAAACTGCAAAAACTCAACGACCAAAGCCGTAAAGACGATGTGGTAACCTTTGAAGAACTCGGTGTGGACAGGCTCTTTATTGACGAGAGTCATTACTACAAGAACCTCTATCTTTATACCAAAATGCGTAATGTGGGCGGTATCGCACAGACAGAAGCACAGAAATCTTCCGACCTGTTTATGAAGTGCAGATACCTTGATGAGCTTACAGACGGTCGAGGAACGGTATTTGCAACCGGTACTCCTATCTCAAACAGTATGGTGGAACTCTATACTATTCAGCGATACTTGCAGTACAACACGCTCGTAAAAAACAACTTACAGCACTTCGACTCGTGGGCAAGTACCTTTGGAGAAACTGTAACAGCAGTTGAACTTACACCGGAGGGTACGGGATACAGAGCAAAAACACGATTTGCAAAGTTCTACAATTTACCAGAACTTATGGCAATGTTCAAAGAGGTTGCGGACATTAAAACAGCGGATATGTTGGCATTGCCTGTACCTGAAGCACACTTTCACAATGTAGCGGTCAAGCCGTCTGAAATGCAGAAAGAAATGGTTGCCTCTCTTGCAGAGCGAGCCGAGAAAGTTCGCAGCGGCGGTGTGGATTCAAGCGTTGACAATATGCTTAAAATCACAAACGACGGCAGAAAGTTGGCACTTGACCAGCGTATGCTCAATGATATGTTACCCGATTATGAGGGCAGCAAAATCAATGCCTGCGTTGACAACATCTATCGAATTTGGGAAGAAACAACCGACAAGAAATCGGCGCAGCTTGTGTTCTGCGACCTATCAACGCCAAAGAACGACGGTACTTTTTCGGTGTATAACGACATCAGAAAGAAGTTGATTGAGCGAGGCATTCCCGAAAGTGAAGTTCGCTTTATCCACGAAGCAGACACCGATGTTAAGAAAAAGGAGTTATTCCAAAAGACACGCAAAGGCGAAGTCAGAGTGCTACTCGGTTCCACTCAAAAGATGGGAGCCGGGACGAATGTTCAGGACAGGCTTATCGCACTTCACGATGTTGATTGTCCGTGGAGACCGGCAGATTTGGAACAACGCAGCGGTCGCATTATCCGTCAAGGCAACTCAAACCCGGAAGTAGATATTTACCGCTATGTTACGGAACAGACCTTTGACGCATATCTCTATCAGCTTGTAGAGGGCAAGCAAAAGTTTGCAAGTCAGATTATGACGAGCAAATCTCCGGTCAGAAGTGCGGAAGATATTGACGAAACCGCACTGTCTTATGCCGAGATTAAAATGCTTGCAACCGGCAATCCGTATATCAAAGAGAAGATGGATTTAGATATTCAGGTACAAAAGTTGAAACTGTTAAAATCCAATTTTCTTTCTGAAAAATACGCTTTGGAAGATAAGATAATCAAATATTACCCGCAGCGTATCACTTCTCTTGAAAACCGCATAAACGGCTTAAAAGCAGATGTGGAAACTGCGAAGCAGCACCCGAAACCAACAGATGACCGCTTTATCGGTATGGAGGTTAAGGGTGTTTTTTATTCCGAAAAAGCAGAAGCCGGCAAAGCAATCATTGAAGCCTGCAAGCAGATGAACAGCCCCGACCCTATTCCTCTCGGCAAGTATAGAGGATTTGAAATGGAACTTCTTTTCAACACCACAGAGCGCAGCTACGAGGTTAGGATTAAAGGTGCGACAAGCAAAAACATTACGCTCGGCGACGACGCACACGGCAACATCACTCGTATTGACAACGGCATTGAGAAGTTTGCGGAGAGTTTAACCTTTGCTGAAAGCGAACTTGAAAACACTAAAGCTCAATTTGAAACTGCAAAGAAAGAAGTCCAAAAACCGTTTATCCAAGAGGACGAATTGAGGACTAAACTTGCAAGACTTGATGAACTCAATATCCTGCTCAATATGGACAAAACAGAAAATGAAATTGTCGGTGGCGAGCCTGATGAGGGCGAAGTGCCGACTACACGAAAGGAGAAAACTTATGAAAGATAATATGAAAGAAAAGGACTTGACGGTAGATTTCTTTTTCGGAAACGAGGAAATCAATCCGTATAACGCACCACAGATGTGCGTTGTTCGTCGATTAAATAATGCTTATCACGAACTGGAAAACGAAAAAATTCCGGCTAATAAGGCGGAAATCAATCTCAGAATTGCTAAACTCAGTTTCTATGAAGAACTCATTGACATCTGCATTCAAACCGATTTTTCACAGGCTGACATTATCGCTCTTTATGAGGAGGAAGACCTTTCGGAAATTGCTTGGCTTTTCTGGAATGATGTTAAGTGTCCGGTCACCGATGTTCTTTTGCTGATTGCGAAGCTCGCTTATTGCGATGAGATAAGCGATAAGGTAATCGACTTCCTTGTGTAAAGCGAGGTGGTTTATATGCCATATATCGCACCGGAGGTCATAACCGAAGCCAAGCGAATGGACTTATTGACCTATCTCAGAGAGTATGAACCGAACGAGCTTGTGAAGTATTCAAACAACACCTATACCACAAGAACCCACGACAGCTTGAAAATTTCAAACGGAAAATGGATGTGGTGGTCAAGAGGTATCGGGGGCAAATCTGCCCTCGATTACCTTATAAAAGTTCGTGGAATGGACTTCGTTGAAGCAGTTCAGACCATTATGGGTAATAGTTCAGTAAGGTCTCCGACACCCGAAAACGCAAAAGGCTATGTTAATCAACCGTTGCTACTCCCCGAAAGAAGTCCCACTACGGATGTGGTATTTGAATATCTTTTCGGGCGTGGCATTGATTACGAAATCATCAATTACTGCTTGGAAAAGGAACTGGTAATTGAATCGCTGCCGTATCACAATGTTGTTTTTATCGGCTACGACGAAAGCAATAAACCAAAGTATGCAGCTTACAGAGCCACAAATCAATCAAGACTTATGGGCGACTGCACCGGTAGCAAAAAGCAATATTCTTTCCGTCTTACTGCCGAAAACACCGGCGAGGTTCATTTGTTTGAATGTGCCATCGACCTACTCTCCTATGCAACTTTGATGAAGTTGGAGGGCAAGAATTGGCGACAACTTAATCTCGTTTCTCTTGCTGGGGTGTACTCGCCAAAGCAAAATATCGGGGACTCGAAAGTGCCGGTTACGGTTAGAGATTTGCTTGAAAAAGACAAGTCAATTAAGCGTATCATTCTCCATTTGGACAATGATATTGCCGGAAGAAAAGCAACCAAGGCGTTGCAAACTATTCTTTCGGATAAGTATGAAGTCGTTGACGATCCGCCCAAGTGCGGAAAAGATGTCAACGACTTTCTTTGTATCAAGTTAGGAATATTCAAGAAACACGAAAGGAGTTTTGAAAGATGAATGTTGAAAAAATCAGAGAAATGTACCCGGAGGGAACGCAGATTATTCTCCAAGAAATGCGTGGCGAAAGTCAAATGCCTTATGGTTTGAAAGGAACGGTTAAGTTCGTTGACGACGCCGGACAAATTCATATGAGTTGGGAAAACGGCAGCTCACTTGCACTAAACATTGATGAGGATACCTTTGAAAAGGTTGAAACCTCTGAAAAGATTTCTGTCATTCTTATTGAACCGGACAAGTATCCAAAGGTCATTGAAATCGAGGATACGCTTGAAGCAATGCAGGAAACCGTAGGCGGATATATTGAGGAATATATGCCGTTTGATGATGAGGTTGCAATCATTTGCAACGAAGAAGGCAAGATGAACGGTGCTGAACTCAACAGGGCAATCTACTCCGAACCTGAAAATGTTGAGATGAGTTATCAGCAGTTGAAGGCTCATTTGCGACAGGCAGAAAAAGATAGAAGTCATACTGTCGGATATATTGTTTTTACAGCTGACAGCTTCGACAAATCTTATACAGAGGAAGAACGAACCTATGTTGTCGGCAGTAACAATAAGGCTTTCATCGAAGGTATGGGTGGATACTCTATCTATGCTTCTTCCCTTGACGGCTCGGATAAAAATGTGCGACTGGAAGCATATATGGCTGATGAATACGGTGGAAAGGACGGTTGGAAGATTGAAAAGTGCTATGTGAAAGACGAGAGCAATCGTGAAATGCTGGACATTATTGCCGGCAAGTTTTTCATTGCCTATGCACCGATTGAGTCGGAGAAACTTCTCAGTATGCCAAAGGATTTAATGAAAAAGTACGAGGATAAATTCAAGTATCCGGAGCGTTTTTATCAAACGGATAACGGTATTGTAGCGAAAGCATATAAGCCGGTATCGAAGGATATGGAGAGATAAAGAGACAATCTCCGGGGCAACCCTACGAGTCTGCACAAACTTAGCGAGCAGACCATTTGGATAAACACAGTTTCCCAAACGGTAAAAGGCTCGT
>OHSI01001351.1_pt1 | contig 12935 bp, 8 predicted proteins | sample 1578641 | NCBI WGS metagenome assembly OHSI01 (sample SAMEA3879535, study PRJEB24766) | human gut metagenome | biome: human-associated habitat; feature: feces | place: USA | collected 1985/1987 | reverse complement strand
TGCACGGCTGAGAAGCTTGTGGTCACGGCAGGTCTTATTGATTTTCATAAGATCCTGATATACAACGCGTCCGGCACCGAGATTCATGTGGCCTACCTCAGAATTGCCCATCTGTCCGTCAGGAAGACCGACAGCCTCGCCGCAAGTGAGAAGGTGGCTCATAGGATATTTGGCTCTGAGAGAGTCAATGAAAGGTGTCCCGGCTGTGTAGATGGCGTTCGAGTGGTCATGCTTGCCCTCGCCCCAGCCATCAAGAATCATAAGAAGAACTTTTCTATTCATATCTGTTACTATTTGTTTTCCGCGCGCAAATATACAAAATCCCTACCTCTTTTTGTGCTAATCATAATGTTTTATTTAATTTTGCATATTGGAATTTAAACAGATAAGAGAATATGGCATTCGACAGACGAAAACGCAGCGGCGGAAATCGCGAAGATTCAAGAAGAGACGGAGGAAAAGGACGCATGTCCGGTCGTAGAGGCGACGCTTCCGGAAAAATGAGCAGAAAAGATAATGAAAAGCCTCTGAAGGAATGCCCTGACTATACGGGAACTGTCCAGATGACCAGGGACGGATTCGTTTTTGTCAAGGTCGAAGGAATGGAGGATGACATATTTGTCCGCAACGGAAAGACCAAGGGCGCATTGAACGGTGATACCGTGAAAGTGGCCGTAACCAAGGAGAAGACAGACAGCAAACGACAGGAAGGCGTGGTCATCTGCGTCCTGGAGAGGTCCAGAAAGCCGTTTGTGGGAGTCCTCCACGTAGTCGGCAACCAGGCATGGGTTCTCATGCAGAGCCGTGTAATGCCATATGACATCAGCATTGACATAACTGACGAAAAAGGTCGTCCGCTTATGCGGCGAAAAGGCGCCGTCTCGGAGACGGGATATCTCAAGTCTCTGGGCAACAAGGAGTTTGCTGTGGCGGGAGTTACCGAAACGGTGGATGGAAAAGACTGCGAACTTAAGGTCCACACCGGACTTAAGGTGGCAGCGCTTGTGGACAGTTGGGACAGGGGAGAGCCGAATCCGCATGGCTATATCGTGGATGTCTTAGGTGAGCCGGGCGAGAATGATACCGAAATGCACTCGATTCTGGCCGAATACGGATTGCCTTACAGGTTCGAAGCGGAAGTGGAAAATGCTGCAGACGGCATCTCAGATAAAATCACGGCGAAGGACCTCAAGGGCAGAAAGGATTTCAGAAAGACATTGACCTTTACCATCGACCCTGAGGATGCGAAGGACTTCGATGATGCGCTTTCATTCAAGAAACTGGACAATGGAAACTACGAGGTCGGTGTGCATATTGCCGATGTTTCGTATTATGTCACTCCGGGATCTGTCGTGGACAAGGAGGCCCAGTCGAGAGGCACATCCGTGTATCTTGTGGACAGGACAGTCCCGATGCTTCCGGAAAAGCTTTCCAACAAACTCTGTTCGCTAAGGCCTAATGAAGACAAGCTCACTTTCTCGGCGGTGTTCGAGATCTCGCCTCTTGCCAAGATTGTCAGCCATTGGTTCGGAAGGACAGTCATCCGCTCCGACTACAGATTCGCTTATGAGACTGCCCAACAGATTATCGACAATGGTGAAGCGTCTTATGATATGGCACTCAAAGGCGGTACGGACGGAATACATTCTGTAGTCAAGGACCCTATTCTGGAGGCTTCACCTGAAGCTGCGGCTCGTCGCGCGAAGACTGAGGCAATGATGGGTGCAGGCGTGTATGAAGGCTGCCTGATTCCACGTGAACTGAAAGAGGCGATCCTGACATTGCACAAGATCGCGTCGATTCTCCGCAAACGCAGATTCGCTTCCGGTGCCATCAGTTTCGAACGGCCGGAAATGAAGGTGGAAGTGGACGAAAAGGGTCGCCCTGTAAGAGTATATCAGAAAATTTCCAAGGAGGCCAACTGGCTTATCGAGGAGTTTATGCTTCTTGCAAACCGCTCTGTGGCTGAGTTTATCGCCACGGACGGCAAGATGAACGGCACGGCCAAGAAGAATGCCAAGACATTTGTGTATCGTATCCACGATGTGCCTAATCCGGATAAAGTGAATGGCCTGAGAGATTTCGCGGGCAATTTCGGATACAAGATGGAGGACGCCGACGACGGCAGGAAACTCGCAAAAGCATTGAACACGCTCTTGGCTGAGGCCAAGGACAAGCCGGAGTTCGCTGCGATAGAAATGCTTGCGCTCAGGTCAATGGCGAAGGCTTGCTACAGCACCGACAATATCGGGCACTATGGCCTTGCATTCAAGTTCTACACTCATTTCACATCGCCTATCAGACGTTACCCTGACACGATGGTGCACAGGCTGCTCGCGATGTATCTGGACGGAGCCGATTCACAGAACAAGGCTTATTATGAGGAACAGTGCAAGCATGCATCTGAACGTGAAGTAGTTGCAGCAGAAGCCGAGCGCGCCAGCACGAAGTACAAGCTCGTGGAATTTATGCAGGACAAGGTGGGCGGAGAATATGAAGGACATATTTCAGGACTTACCGAGTGGGGAATGTACGTGGAGATAGAGCCGACAAAGATAGAAGGTATGGTTGCGCTGCGAGACATCCAGTCTGATTTCTTCGAGTTCGACCAGGACCATTACCGGATAGTCGGAAAACGTACCAAAGTCGTTTACAGCCTCGGTGATCCTGTAAAAATACGCGTGAAAGCTACTAATCTGGACCAGAAGCTGCTGGATTATGAACTGGTTGAGACCGGAAATGAGCGCAGAGAGGACTCAGTTCCGGATATTCCGGGCCAATATGAAGAACGTCGTCCTGCGGCAAAGGTCTTCGACAGCACTTCCAGAAAGAAAGCCGCTCCTGGAGAAGGAGACAAGACAGCACGGAAAGCTAAGGTAAAGCAGGCTATAAAGAGGTCCAAGTCAGTTTCCAAAAAGAAATCCTGAGATGGGTAAGGGAATTGACAACCTGCGCTATCGGGAGATGGAAGTCGAGGACGGGAAATGCCCGGATTGTTGCCGGGCGTTTTCCAGATTTAATATTTGATGCGGGGTTTTGTCAATGCCTCCCACAGCTGAGTGTCATATCTCAGACGAACTTGCACGCCTGCTTCCTGATAATAATATCTCGTAGCGATTTCCTCCTCTATGAACGGAATTATTTCCTGTTTCTTGAGAAGAAGGAACTGCTCTTTCTCCATGTCCAGCTTTTTCGCGAGCGCATCCAGCTCATCCTTCATTGTCCCGGCCATTCCATCCTTTTCAAGCTCTTTCTTCATCTGGTCGTACAATGTCTTGGCTCCTGACCTGTAATCGAAATCCTGTCCCTTTGCGTACTGGATAAAGTCCTCATAATCAGCGTCTGAGAAATGGAAATCTTCCAGAGACGGAATGCTCTCGTGCTTCTTCACGTACTCCAGAGAATATCTGTCAATGATGCCGTTGAGGACCAGCGAATACACCAGACGGCTGTACTGTCTTTCTGTCAATGTGTCGTCAGGCATGATGCCGCCGCCGTCGCGGACAGGACGTCCGTGCGCGGTGAAAAACTGATGTGTCAATGAATCCGGAATATGGCCCACGCTGCCGTCGGATTTGCGGTGGCTGTAGTCAATGGCCTGAATGCATCGTCCGCTCGGAGTGTAATACTTGGCCGTGGTTATTTTCAGCTGTCCATTATAAGGTAGCGGGCGGATGCTCTGCACAAGTCCCTTGCCGAATGTCCTCGAACCCATTACAGTGGCCCTGTCCATATCCTGGAACGCTCCGGACACGATTTCTGCAGATGAGGCAGTGCCAGAGTCCACCAGGACGATTATCGGAATCTGCGTGTCCACCGGTTCTGTCAATGTGCGGTATTCATCTTTGGTCACGTTTCCGTTGCCCTTGGAAGTGACGACGAGGGAACCCTTCGGGACAAAGAGCGAGACAATGTTCACCGCCTCCTGGAGCAGACCGCCGACATTGCCGCGAAGGTCCAGCACCAGCTGTTTCATCCCCTGCTTTTTCAGATGGAAATACGCATTGCGCACATCTCCTGATACATTTTCCGTGAAACCGGTCTGGAGAATATAACCGGTCGTGTCATTGATCATACCGGCGTATTCCACGTCAGGAAGGTGGATTCTTTCACGTGTGACAGTGACTTTGACGGTGTCCCCGGCTTTCCACGACTCACCGCAGCGGAGTTTTTTCACGTCGAAAACGACAGATGTGCCCGGCTTTCCCTTCATCTTGGAAGTGGACTCTCCAGCATCCAGCCCGATGACGGACAGCCCGTCTATCGCCGTGATTTCATCTCCGCATTTCAGCCCTGCCTTGCTTGCAGGGGAGTTTTTGTATGGTTCATTGACGACAATGTTGCTCTCCTTCGTAGGCTTGTAGATGATGGCTCCGATACCCCCGTAGGTCTTGCCTATCATGAATTCGAAGTCATCATTGTCCTCCTCCGGAACATAGATGGTATAAGGATCGAGCGACTCGAGCATCGCATTGATGCCGGCCTTCTCAATTCTGTCAATAGGAAGAGAATCGACGTATGATTTGTTCAGTTCTTTGAGGATAGCGTTCTGGATTTCAACCCATTGCCCCAATTTGAAACTCTTTGACTGCCCGAAAGAAGGGGCTGCAGATATGACCAATGCTGCGAGTGCAGCTATCAATTCAGTGCGTTTCATTATAAATGAATTATTTTGTTGCAACTGACAAAGATAGCAATCTATTTTGATTTCCTTTTGTGATTGTCCGTGAAATTGATACCTTTGCACCCGAATATATAAGGTAAAATTAAAGCAGTATGACGATTATTTTTGCAACGGGCAATAGCTGTAAACTGCGTGAAGCATCAGAGATTTTAGGCGGGGGCTTTGAGCTCGTTACCCCGGCCTCAAAGGGGATTACGGAAGATATCCCTGAAACCGGCACGACTCTGCGTGCCAATTCTTTACAGAAGGCGCAATACATCTTCGACCACACTTCAGGTGCGGATTGTTTTGCGGATGATACCGGACTCGAGGTGGATATTCTCGGAGGTGCTCCGGGAGTCTATTCGGCCAGGTATGCCGGTCCGGACAAGAGTTTCAGCGCCAACATTGACAAACTCCTCGATGAGATGGCCAGAAAAGAGTATGAGGCATCTGTTGCCAGAGAATATGGCATCGCTACGCCCAAGGCCACGAGAAGAGCAAGGTTCAAGACCGTGATAACCCTGATTCTGAATGGCCAGAAGCACTTTTTCGAGGGTGCTATGGAAGGACGGATCTCTTACGAGAGGGTAGGAAACGGCGGCTTCGGCTATGATCCGGTTTTCATTGCCGACGATTATCCTGACGTGACGGTGGCTGAACTTACAGATGACCAGAAAAACGCGATTTCCCACAGGGGAAAGGCGTTGAGGTCAATGGCACAGTGGCTTCAGGAGCACTCGGCCAAGTAGCCTACCGGTGACAATGCCATGGATGAGCAGGTTATAATACTGAATTACACGAAGATACGGGACAATTCCATAGTTGTCCATACATTGAGCCGGACTTATGGCCGCAAGAGTTTTCTGGTCAGAACCGGAGCGAAGGCCAAGATGGCATTCTATCTTCCGCTCAATATCCTGGAGCTTTCCGTCACTGAAAACCCCAAATCGGATTTATGGTATGCCCGCCCCGTGGCGGCGAAATATCCTCTGCTCGGAATAAGGAACAATGTATTCAAGAATGCAATCTCCCTGTTCATGGCGGAGGTGATCTACCGTACCATAAAGGACGGAGCGGCAGAGGACGGCCTGTATGAATGGTGTGAGCATCAGATATTGACCTTGGATGCCCTGCAGTCGGATTTCAGCAATTTCCACATCTATTTCCTGCTGGAGTTCTGCATTGCCCTCGGCTTCCGTCCGGAAGTGGCTGACCTGCTGCCTTTTACTGATGAGAACCAGGCTGTTGTGGCTCAGTTCATGCGTTCTGACCTGGCTTCGGCAATGCTGATTCCGCTCACCGGCCGCGTCCGTGGCGACATAGCCTCCTCCATAATCCGCTACTTGGAATTCCATACCGAGTCCGCCATCAACATCCGCTCCCTGCAGGTCCTCCACGAACTGTTTTCGTAAAGCGGCGGGCTGCAGCGGACAATACCAAATAATAGGTAAATCCATAGGCGCACAATCCCAACAATTTGGGATTGTGCGCTCGTTTTGTCCATAATAACTTTGCAGGCGAATCAGGCAAATTACTTGACAATGGACAAAATAATCTTATCGGCATTGACGGCGCTGCTGGCGACCGGTTTTACCGTGTCAGCCCAGGATAAGACTGACAATGCTCTGAGTCGTCTTTCAGTGGGCGGATATGGTGAAGCTGTGATGTCACGCAACTTCTACAGTCAGCATTTCAACCGTTACCGTGATCCGCTTACCTACAAAGATGATAAATCTCACGGCCGGTTCGACCTTCCGCACGTCACATTGAATCTCGGATATGACTTCGGAAGGGGCTGGACAATGGGAATGGAAATCGAATTTGAACATGGAGGTACCGAATCGGCTGTAGAGATTGATGCAGATGAAAGCGGTGAGTATGAGGCAGAGACTGAAAAGGGCGGAGAAGTCGCTCTCGAGCAGTTCTGGATCAACAAGGCCTTCTTGGGCGGTCGGTTCAATGTGAAGGCGGGAGAACTGATAATCCCTGTAGGAGAGATAAACCAGCATCATCTTCCGAACGAATTCTTCTCTGTATATCGTTCCGAGGGAGAAGCCAAGTTGCTCCCGAACACGTGGCACCAGGTAGGACTGTCCCTATGGGGAAGCCTTCCGCAGTGGCGTTACGAAGCTATCTTTACCTCAGGCCTGGATGCGGAAAGATTCGGACACGACTGTTTTGTCCACTATGGTGCGACAAGTCCATATGAGTACAAACTGGCCAATGTCTATGCAGGTGCCGCCAGAATCGACAATTATTCCGTGAAGGGGCTTCGTCTGAGTCTGAGCGGCTACTATGGATATACTTTCAGGAACACTGAACGGAAGGCCGGTGCTTCATATGATGACTGTCACGGTGCATTGGCCATAGGCAGTTTCGGATTTGAACTGAACAGATGGAATATCATCGTCAGGGGCAATGCCACTTATGCCGAGCGTATTACGGCCTTTTGCAACGCGTATCCGAAGCATACTCAGCAGGATGGTTCACCTTCCAAGCATTCGCCTATCGGCAGCAGTGCATATTCATTCGGCGGTGAAGCCGGATATGATGTGTTCAGCATTTTCGACGCCCTCAGGCAAAAGCAGAAACTTTATGTTTTCGGCCGATATGAGGATTACAACACATATGCTACAGGAAACAAGAAAGTTGCCTATACGTATGATCACGTGAAGCGTATGTCATTCGGTATCAACTACAAACCTATACCTCAGATTATAGTGAAAGCGGAATGGGCGAAAAGATATCTGGATTCGGCATATAATGACGAACCGTCCATTTCGCTCGGCGTCATGTTCGTGGGCTGGTTCAACAGAAAATAAATCCAAACAAATATGAAAAAGATTATCAATTATTCTTTGATTGCTCTTTGTGCAGTCGCAATCAGTGCGACAAGTTGTGAGTCCTCTCACGAGAAGAGCGAAGCTCTCACCATTCTTGAGAGCAAATTCAAAGCCACAAATACGGATTTTGTGGAAAAGACAGTCAAACCTACCTATCGTGCGCTTGCTGACAATGACAAGAAACTGGTAGAGCAGCTCAGCGCCCTCAAGACAGATGCTGATGTCGTGAAAGCCTGTGATCTATGGAAAGTTGCACGTCAGGATTGGGAGTGGTCGGAAGCATTTCTGTTCGGCCCTGCCGGAGACTACGGCATTGACCCTCATACTGATACCTGGCCTTTCGACAGGACTCAGTTTGACAAATACATGGCCAAATTCCATCCGGCAACAGATGAGTCGGATGCGGCCATCATTGATGATGCCATCGCTAACGGGCAGAACCTCACTGGCTTCCATGCTGTAGAGTACCTTATATTCCGCGATGGAAATGCGCGCAAGTTGGCAGATATGACTGCAGATGAAATCTATTTTGCCAAAGGAGCTGCTCAGGATTTGTATCTCAGTTCATTGAAATTGGTCTCTGCCTGGGGCGGGGAAGTGTCTGCTGATGAGCAGAAACTCCTTGATGAAGTAGAATTCGAGTCCAAGGATTACGGCGCAGATTTCAAGAATGCCGGCAATGCGGGTTCAAGTTATTCTACCATCGTTCTTGCAACCCGTCAGATCATTGCCGGAGCAAACGACATCATCGGCGAGGTGAGAGATTCCAAAATCGGGTCCCCTGCTACAGGAGAAGATGTAAATTACATTGAATCTCCTCATGCACGCAACTCCATCCAGGATTTCTATGACAATATCATGTCTTGTAAACATACCCTCTACGGAGCATTGTCAGTATCTGGAACAGAGCCTTTGGCAAACTCCCTCATCGGCGTATGTCTCGATGTCAAGGAATTCGAGGCTGCGGCAGAGAATGTAAAGACCAATATGGAGGCCGCGCTCAAGGCTATTGCCAATATGAAGAAGCCTTTTGTGCAGAATTACACTCACCAATCTGCAAAAGATGCGATGACGGCATTGGATGGCCTGGAAAAATCGCTCAATGCACTTGATGAACTTATAGCATCTTATGAATAAGAATATGAAAACATATAAGACAGCGGTCCTTGTGGCCGCTTCAATGCTTCTTGCCGGATGTAGCGATGCCTATAAAGGAACTGAACTCGGTCCTGGCAAGACTGCAGACAATCCGGATGAATACTATGCCGGAGGAAAACTGGGTACTACGGCTCTTGTCAATGCCTATGCATATCAGCAGCCGACTCAAGCTGTCGAGAATGCAGGTCTGGATATGGAGTTCCAGAACGGTGAAACACTTTTCGAAAGGGATTTCAATTACAATACCGAGGGGGCATTTACCGGGCTCGGACCTCTGGCTGTCCGTGTGGGCTGCCTGTATTGCCATCCTAATTACGGACATGGAAAGCGCCAGGAACGCTACCGTGCAAGAGATATGGGCAACGGTTATCTTCTCGTCGTTTACGACAAGAAAACCGATTCCTATGTGATGTCTCTTGCCGGAATGCCTCAGACGATAGCTCAGGAACCGTTCAAGGCCCCGATTGATGAAACCAAGATTGAGATCAAATGGGAACCGTATGTAGATGAATGGGGCAACAAGTTCGACGATGGAGAGACATACAGCCTTATTTATCCGGAAGTCAAGATTCCTGCGAATGCTTATTATGCCCCGATGGTGGTCAAACGCGACGGACAGATGGTTACCATTCAGGCCTCACAGATTCCTGATGAGATAGGAGTGCTGCTGGAATCCACTATCGGAATCTACGGTACAGGTCTGGTGGATGCTATCCCGGAAGAGGAGATAACCGCCCAGTGGGAGTCTGAAAGCAAGTATTTCAATTCCATCGGCAAATCGGAAGCGCTGAATCCAGCATATTGGGACCAGGCCGGAAACAAGTGGGCGAGTCTGTATGTGAACAAGAATGGTGACAAGAAATCCTACGTGCGCCGTTATACTTATGGTCTTACACGTGGCCCTGTCCTGGACGGACCCGGCGCAAATGCCATCTGGAACATCACCAATGTGACGCGCTCTGACCGCCGTTATCATTATCTTGACCTCGCAGGTGTATATTATGCACAAACGGCAATGAACGACAAGGATGTCCAGGACGGCTTTCCTGAATTCATAGCCAAAGTGGATCCGGACAAGAAACATCCTGAATGGCACACCGATGACGTCGCTCAGAATATTTATAACTATCTGACCAGCAAGACGCTCGAGCCTGAAATGTCAGACAGGCAGTTTAAAAATCTGATGGTATGGCACCGTGGTCTGGCGGTACCTGCAGCGCGTAACGTAAACACCGAAAAGTTCAAGGAAGGCAAGCGTCTCTTTACCGAAATGCATTGCTCTGAATGCCATCGTCCGTCATGGACGACAGGTGAAGACAATATCCAGGACCCGAATATGATGTGTTCAAATGAGGACATGCCACGCTATCCGAACCAGACTATTTGGCCTTATTCCGATTTCGTTCAGCACCGTCTTCATATGAAGAATGACATACGTACAGGCTGGTGCCGCACCACACCGCTTTGGGGACGTGGATTGAGCAAACTCTGTACTGGAGCGGAAGACAGACTCCATGACTGTCGTGCAAGAAATACCTTGGAGGCCATAATGTGGCACGGAAGCGCGCAGAGTGATGCACGCAACTCTATTGAGAGCTTCCGTAAACTGACTAAAGAACAGCGAGATGCAGTCATCTTCTTCTGTGAATCCATCTAAGCGCTACATATTAAACTCTACGGTCATAGTTGCCGCTGTCCTGATTCTGATTATGGCAGCGGCGACTTGCATTGAGAATGTGCGCGGCTCCGGGTTCGTTGCGGAATATGTCTATGGCTCATGGTGGTTCGTCCTGCTCTGGGCGATATTCTCAGGCCTCGGCATCGCATTGATAATCAAGACGAAACTGTATCGGAGGCTGCCTGTCTTCCTGCTGCATGTCTCGTTTGTCGTGATTCTCTGCGGCGCGCTCCTGTCATATCTTACCTCGGAGAGTGGCGAGGTGCATCTGCGCAAGGATGAGCCTGTAACTCAGTACGACAACTCTTCAGGTGTCAGGACAGACCTCGGCTTTGCATTGACACTTAAGGACTTTGAGATCAGATACTATCCAGGAACAGACTCGCCTTCCGACTATGTCTCTCACGTTCTCACGGAAGGGGAGGACTTGGCGGTGTCCATGAATCATATCGGAACGCATAAGCGCTTCAGGTTTACTCAAGCGGGCTACGACAGCGATATGGGCGGAGTCCGTCTCGGGGTGTTGTACGACCCGTGGGGAATAACATTGACCTATGCGGGCTATATTCTCCTGCTGCTCTCCATCATTCTGGTGCTGGTTTCGCGCTCTTCCTCCATCCGGACATGGTACCGCAAGGCTCTCGCCGTCGCCTCTGCCCTGGTTTTCGCCTTTCAGGTCAATGCAGGGGCTGCCAATGCACAGTCTTCCGCCTGTCCCGTTCCTGATAGGGTGATTGTAGATGACTTTTCACGTATCTGTGTTCTGTATCACGGCCGCGTATGCCCCGTCAGCACAGTTGCCGATGATTTTGTCACCAAACTATCCGGAAAATCTGCCTGGAACGGTTATTCAGCAATGGAAATTTTCGCAGGATGGACATTCAATCCTATGGAATGGGAGAAGGCAGAGATTTTTGCGATTAAAGACAAGGTGGCCCGCAAGATGCTGGGAGTCAATGGAAAGTGGGCTTCATATGATGACTTCTGGACTCAGGAAGGGGAATATAAGCTCAAGGCTCCTCTCAATGACGCTTGGCGGGATGGAAACCAGTTGATGGTCAAGCATCTGCGTGATGCTGATGAAAAATTCAACATTATCAGGATGTTCTACAACGGAGAACTGCTCAAGATGTATCCATATAGAAATGCGGACGGACAGCTCAATTGGCTTTCTCCTGGACAGAGAACAGTGGAAGTTTCACTGCCGGAAGGAGAGTGGATGTTTGTGAGGAAGTCAATGGACTATATCAGTGAATGTGTTGCGTCGGGCGATAATGGACGTGCTTCGATGCTGCTAGGTAAAATCGTCGATTATCAGCGGCTTAAAGCTGGCGAGGCAATCCCTTCCGAATGTCGTGTCCATACGGAGCAGATTTATGGTACGCTGAGTTCGCAGCGCTTTCCTGTAATGATCTACTTGACCGTGGCGCTTGTCCTGGCAGTATTGTATGTATCTGGATTGTGGGGGAGAGTATGCTCTTGGGGCGGAGCGGTATTGGCGTTGACAATGCTCAACCATATCTCGGTTCTGCTGGCTTTGCGCTGGATTGTTTCCGGGCACGTGCCGCTTTCCAACGGTTTCGAGACGATGCAGTTCCTTTCCTGGTCTGTGCTTGTGGTGACCATCCTTACTTGTCGGAAATTCCGTATCATACTGAATTTCGGGCCGTTGCTCGCTTCGTTTGCTCTGCTCGTGGCAATGATAGGTAGCGGAAATCCTCAGATTACCCAGCTCATGCCGGTATTGCAGTCGCCGCTTCTGTCTGTTCATGTGATGGTGCTGATGTTCTCTTATGCGCTTTTTGGCCTGATTGCTTTGATCAGTTTTCAGGGGACGCTCCTATGTGTCCGTTCAGAAACGGAAAAGGCCGGAGCACTTGCGGCATTGTCACATCTGCTATTGTATCCGGCCGTGTTTCTGCTATGTATAGGTATATTTATCGGTGCCGTCTGGGCCAATGTCTCTTGGGGACGTTACTGGAGCTGGGATCCGAAAGAGGTCTGGGCTCTTATCACGATGCTGGTTTATGTAGCGCCGCTCCACTTTACCTCACTCAAGAAATTCCAGTCGCCGAAATTTTTCCATTTATATTGCCTGTTGGCCTTCCTGAGCGTACTGATTACGTATTTCGGGGTCAATTTCTTGCTGGGAGGAATGCACAGTTATGCGTAGGGTTCGTTGAAGCCAATATGATATTGCCAGCCGAAAACCGCTGGTTGGCTGAATAATTTTTTAAAGCAGCGCGACCGATACTAACTTTGCCGATGCCAATGATAGGTTTCATTTGGACGTGTTTGCAGTGAAATGTCAAGTTTGGCACGATAAATGCAAATAGTCGGTCAAGTGAATAATATTATTGGTTGGTTATTATAATGGTTAGTTAGTAGTGTTTAGTTATGGTATCGCGTTGTACTGCCAGATGTGAGATCTCGCCAAAACGCAGATACGAATCTACAGAAGCCCGTTCAGATTCCTGGACGGGCTTCTCGTTTGATATCTGATATCGCTGAATTGCATTCCACGAACCGGTGTCCGGGACTGCAGGCGGATGAGACAGTACAAAAAAACACCGCGGCGGATGTGCTGCGG
>OHSI01001347.1_pt1 | contig 12952 bp, 9 predicted proteins | sample 1578641 | NCBI WGS metagenome assembly OHSI01 (sample SAMEA3879535, study PRJEB24766) | human gut metagenome | biome: human-associated habitat; feature: feces | place: USA | collected 1985/1987 | reverse complement strand
CGGCGGAACTGGCGGATGCGGAGCGAACCTGCTGCACCGGCCATCACCGCAACTGTGTGCTGCATTTCACCCGAGGGGAAGCGCCGGAAACCGGAGAGGCACCCACCCGGGAATGGGAGCAGATTCAGGAGCAGACGGAGCGCAACCGCGCCTATTTTCAGGCGCATCTTGCCCAGAACCGGCTGGAGATCCAGCGCCTTGCCCAGCAACTGCAAAATACCATTCTGCTGCTTCAGGAGGACGGGAGCCTTCGGTGCCGCGCGGGACGGGTCAACCCGGCGCTTGCATGGCGCGCCCCCGCTCTGGGGGACGGCCGGGTCTTCGACCGGCAGCAGCCCAATACCCTTGGGAACCTGATCGTGGATATTCTGCTGGACGCTTCCGCCTCCCAGAACCGGCGGCAGGAGCAGCTGGCGACGCAAGGCTACATTCTGGCCGAAGCGCTGACCCGGTGCGCAATTCCTGTCCGGGTGCTGTCCTACTGCTCCGTCAGCGGCTGTACGGTGCTGCGGGAGTACCGGGACTACCGGGAAAATCAGGGCAACAACCGGATATTCGAGTTCGCTGCCGCCGGGTGGAACCGGGACGGCCTTGCCCTGCGGGCAGTGGACTGGCTTCTGCGCCGGTCGGGGGGACAGCAGCGGCTTTTGCTGATCCTCACCGACGCGAACCCCAACGACGATACCCGCCTCCCCGGCACGGGGAATCAGTTTTTCAGCCGGGACTACAGCGGTAGGCCTGCCGTGGCCGACGCTGCCGAAGAAGCGACGGCATTGCGCAGGCATGGCAATCCGCCGCTGTGCCTGTTCTCCGGCCGGGAGGGCGATTTAAGCAGCGCCCGCACCATTTACGGCCGGGATGTGGTCAGGCTTCCCTCCGTGGGCTGGTTTGCCCAGACCGTGGGGAAGATCATTCAGGGACGGCTGCAGGCTCTTGAAAGTTAACGAAAAAAACGCGGCTTCAAAGCCGCGTTTTTTAGATAAATTGGCACTGTACAACGCCTTTTAAGTATGCTACAATTCCCAAAAGCGGGAAAACAGGAGATGATGACCTTGACAAGTCAGGCGCAGCGGTATCTGGAAAGGCTGGATATCGGCTATTCCTACCGCCTTGCAAAGCGGATGGAGGAGCACTGCACCAACCCCGTGCTGGGCTACCGCACCGCAGGCTCCCCGGCGGAGATCGCCACGGGAGACATGCTGGCGGCGGAGATGAAGAAAATCGGCTTTTCCAAAGTATGGAAGGACGCCATCACCGTGGACGCGTGGGAGTTTGAGAAAGCGGAGCTGTCCTTCACCGACGCCGAGGGACGGGAGCGCCATGTCCAGCTGGGGGCGTATCAGACGAATTTCGTCACGGACAGCCCTACCGCCTACGAGCTTGTCTATGCGGGCAAGGGCACGGAAGCGGATTATGAGGGGCTGGACGTTAACGGGAAGCTGGTGCTGGTGGAGATCAATCAGCGGAACGAATGGTGGATCAACTACCCCGTGTATCAGTCCCACCTCAAGGGCGCGGCAGCGCTGATCGCCGTGCAGACCGGGGGCTACGGCGAGGTGGACGACGCCGCGCTGAACGCGCAGGATATCGCAGGCCCTCCCGAAGCTGCCGCCTTTTCCATTTCCCGGAAGGACGCCGGGGTGCTGAAGGAGCTGCTTGCGGACAGTGCGACGGTGGCCGTTACGCTGGACGCCTGCACCCGGGTGGAGCGCGACCGCACCACCTACAACATCATCGGCGAGCTGACCGGCCGGAACCCTGACCGGAAGATCATGCTGTCCGCCCACTACGACTCCTATTTTGACGGCTTTCAGGACGATAACACCGCCATTTCCATGATGCTGGGCATGGGCAAAGCACTGGTAGAGACCGGCTGGCAGCCGGAGAACACCATCCTTTTCTGCGCCATGGCGTCGGAGGAATGGGGCGTGGCAGATTCCCAGTTCGACTGGTCCACCGGCGCTTACGAGCAGGTGTTCACCGTGCATCCCGAATGGCGGGGGCAGGTCATCGCCGACCTGAACTTTGAGCTGCCCGCCCTTGCCCACGGCACCCGGGCAAGAATCCGCAGCACCTACGAATATGTGGATTTTCTGGAGGAATTTCTGGAAAATCTCCCGGAGCTGACACAGGGCTATCCCGAGGAAACCCGGATCACCGCCCCCATTGAAACATGGTCGGACGATTTTTCCATCGCCATTGCGGGCATTCCCTCCATGGTCAACGATTTCACCGGCGGCAGCTTTATGGAGACCCACTATCATTCCCAGTTCGACAACGACACCTACTACGACGAGGACGTGTACCGCCTCCACCACGAGCTGTTCGGGCTGCTGCTGATGGCCATTGACAGGACTAGAGTCGTTCCGCTGAACTTTGCCGGAACCTTCCAAAAGGCCAAGGAAGCCCTTGACTTGGACTGGTGCGCCCGGACGGAGGCTGACGGCGAAAGCCTTGCTCAGGCGCTGGACGAAGCCGCGGAACTGGCACAGCAGGTCTATGACCGGGCGGCGGCCATCAACCGGGGGCAGGCACCCGACGAGGACGCCGGTCGATTGGAACGGCAGCTGCTGAATCTGTTCCAGCAGACCCAGGACACCTTTGTCCGCATCGACTGGTACGGCAACGTCCAGTTCCCCCAGGAAAGCTTGCAGCAAAGCCTTGAACTGCTCCACGGCGCGGCGGGCAGCCTGGCGGCGGGAAATCTCTCCGCGGCACTGCGAAAGCTCTACGAGATCGACAATAACCGCTATGCCTTCCTGTTTGAGCAGCGGGTGTACCGCCACTTCACCCAGTACGTATTTTCTCAGCCCAAGGAGCGCCTGAAATGGGGCTACCGCCGGATCGTGGGGTATATCAACCTATACGCAACGGTCAAGAGCCTGCTGGAAAAGAAAGCCCGGGGCATTACGGACTACACGGCGGAAGCGGCCTTCCTGCAGGGCGCGGCCGCCGCGCAGGAGGGCGCCTACCGGGATCTGGTGGGCAGTCTGAACATCAGTGTGGAGGAAATGAAGCGGATGCTCCGCGACTGCCTCCCAAGATAAAGGAACGAATATATGGAAAGCGAATTATACAAAGTTACAAAAAAAGACCTGCCAAAGCTTCAGGCACTGCTGAACAAGTGCTTTGCCTCCGACCCGCTGTACGAGACCCTGATTCCCAACGAGGATATCCGCAAGAAGCTTTTGCCGAAGCTCTTTGCCTGCGACATGGAGGAATTCTACAAAAACTGCGACATTTTTGCCGACAGCCCGGATTTGAACGGCCTTCTGGTCGTTTCCGACGAGACCGAGCCGTACCATTTCCTCCAATACTACTTTACGGAGCTGGAAGCGGAATTGCAGACGGACGCATGGCTGATCAGGGAAGACCCGTCGCTCAAAACCCTGTTCCACTTTTTTGCCGCACGGGATTACCTGAACTCCCACTGGACGACCCAGCTGCACGAGGACAACCGTCTCCATGTGATCTATCTGGCGGTAGACCCCCAGATGCAGCACCACGGCATTGCGGTGAAGCTGCTGAAGGCGGCGGTGGATTACGCGGACAAGCATCACATGATGATGTCGCTGGAGACCCACAACCCCAACAACGTGACGCTATACCAGCAGTTGGGGTTTGAGATTTACGAGGTTCTGGAAAAGCATTTTCATCTGAAACAGTTCTGCATGGTGCGCCCGATTCAAAGCGAGCTTGGACAGCCCGTGAAGCCGGGAAATGCGATCTGACCGGAAATAGAAAATCCCGTCCGCAATCTGCGGACGGGATTTTTCTGTTTATACGAACTTTTTTCGGCAGGTCAAAAGCCCATCAGCCGTTGCGGACTTCCATAAACAGGCTTTCCATATACCGGGAGGTTTCCTCCGGCAGGAAGTTGAAGCTGGTGCCGGTGGTGAGGGTGTCCGCGTCGGGGTAGGCGACCTCGCTGCCCGCGACCTCCGGATCCATCAGCTCCTTCGCCGCGGTGGAAGGGACGCTGTAGCCCAAAAACTCCATGTTGGCGGAGGAAATCTCCGGGCTGCACAGGAAGTTGATGAAGGCTTCCGCCGCCTCCTTCTCCTGGCAGCAGGTGGGGATGCACATGGCATCGATGAACATGTTGTAGCCTTGCGCCGTGGGACGGTAGAAGGCCAGATCGGGGTTCTCTTCCACCATGGTCAGATAGTCGCCGGCGTAGTAGGGGGCGATCCAGGCCTCCTCGTTTTCCATGGCGTCAAAAATCTGATCCATGACGTACTGCTGCACCACGGGCTTCTGCTCTGCCAGCTTGGCAGCGCAGGCCTGAAGCTCGGCCTCGTCGGTGGTGTTCACGTCGTAGCCCAGCAGGTACTCGGCAATGCCGAATGCGTCCCGGGAGTTGTCGAACATGAGAATCTTTCCGGCGTACTTCTCGTTCCACAGCAGTTCCCAGCCGGTGACGTCGGCTTCGTCCACGTACTTGGTGTTGTAGATGATACCCACGGTGCCCCAGGTGTAGGGGACGGAATACTTGTTCTCCGGGTCGTAGGAGGTGTTCTTGAAGGAATCGTCGATATACTGGTAGTTGGGGATGTTGCTGAAGTTCAGTTCCTCCAGCATACCCTCCTGCACCATCCGGCCAATCATGTAGTCGGAGGGGATGATCACGTCCACGGTGATGCCGCCGTTGGACAGCTTGGAGTACATGATCTCGTTGGAGTCATAGGTGGAATACTGCACGCGGATGTTGGGGTAGGCTTCCTCAAAGGCGGCGATTACATCCAGAGAGCCGTCGTCGCCCTCGGAGATGTACTGACCCCAGTTGTAGACGTACAGGGTGGTCTTTTTACTGCTGCCGCAGCCGGAAAGACCGGTCAGGCAGCTCACGGCAAGCAAGACGGCAAGAATAACGGAAATCCCTTTTTTCATGACAATTCTCCTTTATACCCCGCTGTGGGCAGCGGCTCGTTTTTTGTCCCCGCGGAGCTGAATGAGGTTCATGGTGACCATCAGCACCAGAATCAGCAGGAACAACAGGGTGAACAGGGCGTAGATTTTCGGATGGAGGGGCTTTTTCGTGTAGGAATAGATTTCCACGGGAAGGGTCACAAAATCCAGCCCGCTGACAAAATAGCTGATGACAAAATCGTCCAGACTCATGGTGAACGCCATAATAGCGCCGGACACGATGCCGGGGGCGATCTCATGGAGCGTCACCTTGAAAAACGCCTGCAGGGGCGTGCAGCCCAAGTCCATGGCCGCGTCCCGGAGGGAGCTGTCCGTCTGCTTGAGCTTCGGCATGACGTTCAGGATGACGTAGGGGAGGTTGAAGGTGATGTGGGCAATGAGCAGCGTCCAGAAGGTCAGACTGTTCCGCTGCCCCAGCATCCGGGTCCCCACGAAGACGAACAGCAGGGAAAGGGACACGCCGGTGACGATATCCGGATTCGTCATGGGGATGTTGGTCAGCGTCATGGCAGCCTTGCGCAGTCTGGGGTTCAGGTTGTAGATGCCCAGTGACGCCACCGTGCCGAAGACCGTGGCGATGAAGCTGGCGAGAACCGAGACGAGCAGGGAGTTGCCCAGCAGCTTTAACAGCGTCCTGTCCTGAAACAGACGGGCGTACTGCTGCAAGGTAAACCCTTCAAACTGGGTAACGTCCTTGCCTGTATTGAACGACGCCACGATCAGCACTGCCATGGGGACGTACAGGAAAATGAAAATCAGGATGGTGAGAATGCGGTTGGCTCTTTTCATACGATGACACCGCCTTCCTCATTGCCGCCGCCGAAGCGGTTCATGATGCCGGTGCAGATGAATACAAGGATCATCAGCACCAGACTCAGCGCCGCACCCAGATTGGGGTTGTTGCCCTGCTTGAACTGGCGCTCGATCACGTCGCCGATGAGCACCGTGTCCGTACCGCCCAGCTTCTGGGAGATATAGAAGGTGGACACCGCCGGGACGAACACCATGGTCATGCCGGAGAGAATGCCGGGAACGCTCAGCGGCAGCACAACCCGGGAAAACACCTGCGTGCTGTTGCAGCCCAGATCCTCCGCCGCTTCAATAAGCCGGGGGTCGATCTTGACGATAACGCCGTACAGGGGCAGGATCATATAGGGCAGATAGTTATACACCATGCCCAGAATGACCGCGCCGGGGGTACGGATGAGCCGCAGCCGGCCGATGCCGATGGCGTCGAGAATATTGTTGATGATGCCGGTGTCCTGCAGCAATCCGACCCATGCGAGGGTGCGGAGCAGGAAGCTCATGCACATGGGCAGCATCACCAGCATATACAGGAACTTCTGAGCGGTCTGGCTTCGGTGGGCGATGTAGTAGGCCATGGGGTAGCCCAGCAGCAGGCAGATGAAAGCCGACGCCACCGCGTAGAAGATGGACTGCCACAGAACGCCCCAGTACAGGTTCAGCCCTCGCAGGTTCACAAGGCTGAATTCCCCCGTAGACGGGTCAGTGAGGGCATAGTAGCATACCACACCCAGAGGGATCAGCGTGAATACCACCATCCATATCAAATACGGGGTGCTGAGCAAGATAGACTTATTCTTCTTCATCTTCGGCATCCTCCGTCAGCTCGTCATACTCGGCGGAGTAGGAGCTGTAGTCGCCAAAGAGACCTGAATATTCGCTCTTGTGCATGATGTGAATGTCTTCCGGGTTCAGGCGGATGCCGATGGTCTCGCCCACGCCGTGGTAGTCCGTGGTCTGGATGAGCCACTTGAAGCCCTTGAACTCCACGATGATGTCGTAGTTAAGACCCTTGAAGGTAATGCCCGTGACGGTGCCGACGAGATGACTCTCCGCGGGCTTCACGATGTCAATGTCCTCCGGGCGGATGACCACGTCCACCGGCTCGTTGGGGGCGAAGCCCTTGTCCACGCACTCAAAGACCCGGCCGAAGAACCGGACCTTGAAGTCTTCCAGCATGACGCCGTCCAGGATGTTGCTTTCGCCGATAAAGTCCGCCACGAAGGCGTTCTTCGGCTCATTATAGATATCCTCAGGTCTGCCGATCTGCTGTATCCGTCCCTTGTCCATGACCACCACGGTGTCGGACATGGAAAGGGCTTCCTCCTGATCGTGGGTGACATAGATGAACGTGATGCCGGTGGTCTGCTGGATGCGTTTCAGCTCGATCTGCATGTCCTTGCGCAAGCGCAGATCCAGCGCTGCCAGCGGTTCGTCCAGCAGCAGCACCTTCGGCTGGTTGACCAATGCCCGGGCGATGGCAACACGCTGCTGCTGGCCGCCGGACAGACTGTCCACGCTGCGGTTTTCGTAGCCCTTCAGGCTGACGATTTCCAGCATTTCATTGACCCTGCGGTCAACTTCGTCCTTGGGCAGCTTTGCTACCTTCAGGCCGAAAGCGACGTTGTCGTACACATCCAGATGCGGAAAAAGGGCATAACGCTGGAACACGGTGTTGATCTGCCGCTTGTAGGGCGGAACGTCGTTGATGACCTTCCCGTCAAACGTCACCGTGCCGGAAGTAGGCGTCAGAAAGCCGCCGATGATCCGAAGCGTTGTGGTCTTGCCGCAGCCGGAGGGGCCGAGCAGTGTGAGGAATTCGTGATCGTTGAAATAAAGATTGATGCCGTCGAGAATACGCTCCCCGTCGAACTCCATGGTCAGGTCCTGGAGTCTGATGAGTTCCTTGGACATTATCCTCCCCCGTTTCTTTTTTAGGAATCCCTGACTAAATCGCCTTCGGCTGAGCAGCGGATCTTTTCCCCCAGCCGTGCGGTTTCAAAAGTGGGAAATATAGCGCAGCCGTTGCCAGCGCAAGCTGGCTTACGGATGCGGCATACCCCTTGCGGGTACACAAAGTATTCCTCCACTTTTGAAACCTTCGTCTGGGGAAAAATCTCTCGCTGTCAGCTCTCGCCGATTTAGTCAGAGATTCCTTTATTTTACGCCGAAATACGACAGATACTACTATACCGTAAATTTTTGCAATGTCAATGGATTATATCCGTTTTTTCCCGGGAAAGTTTCGTTTTCCGTTCCGGCAGACGAAAACCGTGCCGCGGCAGAACTGACGTTTGCCGCGGCACGGTATTTGGGTAGGGCTTGTTATGCCGCAGGAGCGGTGACGGCGGTGGTTTCCGGGATGGTTTCCCCGGCGGTTTCCTCCGGAACGGTGCTTGGAACGTAGGTTTCCGGATGGCTGGCCAGGTCCTGATAGTAGGCTTCCCGGTCGGCCTTTTGCTGTTCCAGATACGTCCGGCATTTTTCCATGCCCGCGCCGACGATGGAGTCCGTGCGCTCCATGGACTTTTTCGCGGAGGACAGCATGGCGTCGTTCAGGTTGAACAGCTCCGCCCACTGATCCTGATTGTCTCCGTCCAGCGGCAGGATGTTATATTGCTTCGCCCCGTCAGTGCGCATGTTCACCCATGTGGGCAGCGCGTCCACGCTTTGCAGATACACGGCTCCGTCGGAATACTTTTCAAAGGTGACGGTGAACAGAATGCCATCCTCCGTATAGTAGGGAGGCGCGGCTTGAATATAGCCGTTTCTCTGGTTGGATACGGCGTTGCCCAGAGAGTAGATGACCACGGTCTTGTGGTCAGGGTCAACGGTGCTGGTGAGCAAGTCCACCGGTTGAACAACATGCGGATGCCCGCCCACGATCACGTCAAAGCCAAGATCGCACAGCTTCTGCGCCATGGTGTCCTGAAGGGAATTTTCCTTGATATTATATTCCACGCCCCAGTGAATGAACATCATGGTGGCTTCCGCACCGTCCGCTTTCATCTGTTCCAGAATCTGTTCCGACGCGGTGTACAGCTTGCCGGGGTCGTTGTTGAGGAAGTAGTTCATCTGCCCCTCGTCCTTGATGGGGGTAAGACCGTTGAGGGAGAAGGAGGTGCCGTTGCTGCTGTATGCCCATGTGTAGCACACCATGCCGATCTTGATGCCGTTTACGTCCACCACGGCGTATTTCGGCTCGTCGGCGTTCAGCTGGGAGCCGAGGGCGGTCAGTCCCTTGCCGCGGATGATCTCCACGGTGCGGGTGATGCCCGACGCCATGGTGTCGCCCGCGTGGTTGTTGGCGGTGAGCAGCATGTCATAGCCCGTGTCCACTACGCTGTCGATCAGCGCGTCGGGACAGTTGAAAGCGGGATTGCCCTGATAGGGGTAATCGTCGCCGCCGAAGGTGGTCTCCAGATTGGCGATGGCGTAGTCCAGACCGGACACGATATCCTTGACATAGCGGAAAATGGAACTGAAATCGTAGGTGCCGTTGCTTTGCAGGCAGGTGTTAAACACCGGCTTGTGCATCAGCAGATCGCCCATGGTGCCGATGGAAGCGGTAGCCACCACATGCTCCGGTTCCGGCAGGGTGGTCTCCGGGGGCTGGGTCTCGGTTTGCGCCGGCTCTGTCCGGGGGGCGGTGGGAAGGGTATAAACCTGTGTCTCCGTCCGGACGGTAGTCTGGGGCGTTTTGTTCACCAGATTAACACACATCCAGATCACAAGACCTGTCAGCGCGATCATGACGAAAATCAATACGGTCAGCAGCACAACGACTGCTGTGTTGTTTCCCTTCGGCTTTTTGGACATGGGTACTCCTCCTTGTCAGGCTGCCTCTTCGGTCGGAACAACGGGAGTTTCCCGCGCCTGTTTTTCCTGCGCGTAGTAGCTCCGGCATTGTTCCAGCCCCGGACCGACGATGTTCATGGTGCGGTCGTAGGATGCCACGGCGTTCGCCAGAGCGGCGGCGTCCAGACCATACAGATTCTGCCACTCTGTCCGCCGGGCGTCTTCCAGCGGGACGATGTTGTATTCCTGCTTTTCGTCAACGCTGTGCAGGTTGACCCATGTGGGCATCACGTTCACATCGGCAACGTATACTCCGCCGTCGGCGTATTTTTCAAAGGTGACGGTGAACACCGCGCCGTCCTCGGTGTGGCCGGTGTTCAGGGTCATCAGGTCCCGGCGCTGGTTGGATACGGCGTTGCCCAGAGAGTAGATGACCGCCGTTTTGTGCCGGGAATCGGAGCTGCTGGTCAGCAACTCCATCGGCTCCACCACGTGGGGGTGTCCGCCGACAATGACATCCACGCCCAGATCGCACATTTTCTGGGCGATCATCCGCTGGGAGGAATCCGCCTGAAGGGAATACTCCGTGCCCCAGTGAATGTACAGCATGGTAGCTTCCGCGCCGTCTTCCTGCATTTGGGACAGGAGAGACTGTACCTCGGAATAGAAGGCGTCCAGATTGGTTTCCACAAAGTAATTCACCAGACCCACCTGGGCGACCTCCGGCTCATAATTCAGGGAGGGACGCCCGTTCACCTCGCTGGTGGCGTAGGTGTAGGCCGCCATGCCCACCTTGATGCCGCCCACGTCCACTACGGCGTACTTGGGTTCCTCGTCGCTGAGCTGGGTCCCCAGAGGGGTCAGACCCATATCCCGCACCCGCTTCACCGTGCGCAGGACGCCTTCAGTGGTGGTGTCGGAGCAGTGATTGTTGGCAGTGAGCAGCATGTCGATCCCCGCGTCCTTCGCCGCCTCCACGATCTCGTCGGGGCAGTTGAAGTCGGGGTAGCCCTGGTAGGGGTAATTATCGCCGCCCAGGGTGGTTTCCAGATTGGCCACGGAATAATCATAGCTTGCAGTATATTCTGCCACGTAGCGGAAAATTGATGCAAAATCGTAGCCGCCGTCCTCTGTCGTGCAGGCGGTGATAACAGGCTTGTGCATCAGCAGATCGCCCTGAACGCCTACGGTGGCGGAGGCGACCGGCTGCAGGGGCAGAGCCTCTTCCGTTGTTGGCGGGGTGGTGGGGGCGTCGTCGGGCTTCCCCTTGCCCACGGAACGGACAATGAGGACTACCGCGACGACCGCCACCAGCACCAGCGGTAGCAGCTTCAGCGCGGTATTCCGGCGGGGTTCCTGTCTTGCGTATTTCGGTTTATGTGCCATGGGGTTCCTCCTGAAAGACATCGGTCAGGTAATGTACGGTATGGACGGCCTGTCCTCCACGCAGGTACACGCGGGGCACCCGGCGGCTGATACCGCAGGCAAATTCATAGTTGAAGCTTCCGGCCGCGGCGGCGATCTCCTCCATGGAGATGGTCTCATCGCCGTCCGTCCCGATCAGGGTGACGGTGTCACCAGCCTGAACGCTGGGGATATCGGTAACGTCCACCATCATCTGATCCATGCAGACCCGCCCCAGAATGGGGGCGCGCCGGCCGTGAATCAGGACGTAAAACTTGCCGGACAGACTGCGGCGGTAGCCGTCGGCGTAGCCGATGGGGACGGTGGCCACGACAGTGGGGCGGGTGGTGACAAACGTGCCGCCGTAGCTGATCTCCCGCCCGGGGGGCAGGGCTTTCACGTAGGAGACCCGGCTGAGCAGACGCATGGCGGGAGTCAGGGGGAGAAGGCCGGTGTCCACCTCGTCGCTGGGGTACAGGCCGTAGGTGACGATGCCGGAACGAACCATCTCGTAGTGGTGGTCGAAGTTCATCAGTCCGGCGGAATTGTTCAGGTGGCGGATGGGAATGCGGACACCCCGGCGTTTCAGCATGGCGTCGAAAGCGTCGAAACGTTCCGCCTGTGCGCGGGCGCGGCTGAGGTCATAGCTGTCGGCGGTGGCAAAATGGCTGAACAGCCCCTCTGCGGTCAGCCCCGGCAGGGCGGCGATTTCAGCGCAGATGTCGGCGTCGGCCTCCGTCACCTGAAAGCCGATGCGGCTCATGCCTGTGTCCACGGCAAAGTGAAACGGTGCGGAAACCCCCGCTTCCACAGCCGCCCGGGACAGGGCTTCTCCGTCCTCCCGGCGGAAAATGGCGGGGCGGATCCCCAGGCGGACGGCGTCGGGGAAGGCTTCCGGCGGTGTGTAGCCCAGAATCAATATCGGCCGGGCAATTCCGGCGTCCCGCAGCTCCAGCGCTTCGGACATGGAGCTGACGCCGAAAAAGGCGCACCGATTTTCCAGCAGCCGGGCGATCGGCACGGCGCCGTGGCCGTAGGCGTCGGCCTTGATGACCGCCATCACAGGCACTTTGGCCTTGCGGCAGACCGCGTCAAAATTGGAAGAAACAGCGTCCAGGTCAATGATCGCCCGGGTGCAGTCGTGGGACATAATCCATCAGGTTCCTTTCGTGCATAAGCGGCGGAATTTTGTGATTTCCTGCCAGCATATGGATAAGTACCTTTTATCTTACCATAGAAAGTCAGGAAAGTAAACACGCAAAGTCATTAAGGTTTCCTTGCTTTATGAAACGAAAGATGGTATAATTTCCGTAATCCGAGAGGGAGGTACGCCCATGGCACGAACGGACAATTATCTCATTCAGGCGCAGCAGGCAAAGAGCTGCTTTCTGACCTACGACGCGGAAGCGCTGGCGAAAAAGCTGAACGCAAAGCTGGACGCGGACTTCCTGTACACCACATTTTTCGGTCAAAGCTACCGGGTCTCCCGGAAAACCGGGGATATCCAGCGGCTGGAAAACGGCGCGTGGCAGGACGGAAACAGCTATGAGGAGGTCATGACCCTGCTTGACCTGATCTGCGACAGCCGGGAAGACCGGCATGTCAGCGGACGGTGGAAGGCCATGCAGGACTTCGGCCTGCAATTTCACCAGAAGCTGCTGGAAGACGATCACGACCCTTGGGCGGAGCGGTTCCAGAACGATCTTCCCGCCTTCCGCCGGGCGTGTCTGGCGCTGGGCGGCAAGCCCCTTCCCGTGGGGGACGCGGCCTATGCCTTTGAGATTTTCGACGGTCTGGGCGTCGCCGTCCAGCTGTGGCTGGGGGACGACGAGTTCCCGCCGAATCTGCGCTTTTTGTGGGATGAGAACGCCGACCAGTACATCCGCTATGAGACGATGTACTTTGCAAAAGCGCTGCTGCTGAACAGAATCGCGGGGCAGATGAAAGAACCGTAAAATAGTTAATGGAGCGTATCGGTACAGATACGCTCCATTTCTCGTGCCGGGGTACAGCCCCT
>OHSI01001339.1_pt1 | contig 13000 bp, 10 predicted proteins | sample 1578641 | NCBI WGS metagenome assembly OHSI01 (sample SAMEA3879535, study PRJEB24766) | human gut metagenome | biome: human-associated habitat; feature: feces | place: USA | collected 1985/1987 | reverse complement strand
TTCCACAGGAATACTTGTTGTATTTCAAGGGAAAATGGCGCGGCGCAGGGCAAAAAGACCCGCTGATTGGGCATTTTGACAGTTTTCAGATGCACCCTAATAAAAACTCCAATGAAACCGGTCGGTTTTCCCCGGTTTCTCTTGCCGCTTCCCTTACGCACGTTCCGGGAGCGGCGGACAGACTCTTGTCATTGTAGCACAAGCATTCGTTTTATGCAAGGAAAAGTTAGAAGGCTTTACGCAGCAATCTTATACTATTTCCTGATTAAAATCAAAGATTTTAATCAGGAAATAGTATTACACACATTTGGATTTTTCCAGTAAGGTCTCGTCTGCAAATGCCATTCCGCCTTGCTACCCTCAAACTCTTCGGGCAGAGCCTATCGGGCAATAAAAAAATTGCTCCGAAGCATAACGCATCGAAGCAATTTTGGTGCCGGTGACCGGACTCGAACCGGTACGCCATCGCTGGCGGTGGATTTTGAGTCCACTACGTCTACCATTCCATCACACCGGCAGGTGCTCTTATAGTATAGTACAGATTCAGGAAAAATGCAAGAAAAAGTTTTCATCTCCGCCCGGGAAGACATGCTCGCACGTCTCCCCGGGCGGGGTTTGCAGTAAGGACTTTATTCGCCGTCGCTTTCTTCAATTAAATACACGTCGGAGCCGAAATCTCCCTGCGTACGCTGTTCAGGGGCGTAGCCGGTGCCGCGGAACAATGGGGAAAGCATAATGCCCGCTGCCAGCGCCGCGCCGGAGGCTGTCAGCGTTTCCGGTTTTCCCGGCAGTGTAATGTGCCGGTCGGCAATCCGCAGAAGCGCGCCGTTGGGATTTACGTTGACCGGGGCGACATGCTTGAGCAGATTCCCGAACTGCCCCACCCGGATGGCCTGCGCAAGGGAGGTGACCCGGTAGTCCGTCTCCGGTTTCAGGCCCTTCACGCGAAGCCGCTCGTAGCCCGGAGCGGCATTTACGAGGCGGTGGAACACCCCCGCCAGCGTCACCTTTCCGTCCGACACCTGCCAGCCCAGCTCCGTGCGGCGGAATGTGCCGAATTGAAAGACTTCGCGGTAGCGCTTATAGAACGCGATCTGCCCCTGAATTTCTTTGATCTCCACGGGAAGCAGCGTCCTCAAATCCAACTCGTAGCCAAGGCATCCAAAAAATGCCACATTCCCCCGGGTGTTCAGGGGCGTATTTCGCAGCGTCTGGGCATGGGGCGCGGCAGAGACGTGTGCGCCCATCGTGGACTGGGGATAGAGATAAGAAATGCCGTTCTGGATGGCCAGGCGTTCGATGGGGTCAGTGTCGTCAGACGCCCAGATCTGGGGCGAGAAGCAGAGCATTCCCAAGTCAAACCGGTTGCCGCCGGAGGAGCAGCCCTCCAGCAGGATGTCCGGCCGGGGTGCGAAAATCCGGCGAAGCACGTCGTACAAGCCCAGAACAAAATCGTGGGCTTTCGCCCCCAGCGCCACGGAATGACGGTTCATGTCCCACTTGACGTAGGAAATGCCGACGCTGTCCAGAATCCGGGAGACATTCTCTACAATGTAGTCCCGCACCTCCGGTCTGGTCAAGTCCAGCAGCAGCTGATTGCGCCCCAGCACCGGCTGGAAGCCGTCCGTCAGCGCCCAGTCCGGATGGGCACGGTAGAGGTCGGAGTCGGGATTTACGGATTCCGGCTCGAACCAGAGTCCGAAGGAAAGTCCCCTGTCCTTCAGGTACCGGGACAGTCCTTCCAGCCCCTCGGGAAGCTTCTTCCGGTTCACAGTGTAATCTCCCAGTCCGGCGCGGTCATTGTCCCGCCCCGCGAACCAACCGTCGTCCAGTACGAACAGTTCACAGCCCAGCGCCTTCGCCCGGTTGGCCAGACTCAGCAGGCGGCGCTGGTTAAAATCAAAGGTGCAGCCCTCCCAGCTGTTGTACAGCACCGGCCGGGGACGGCCGCGCCAATGGGGCGGGATGATATGGTCGGTGACGAAGGCGTGCATATTGGCGGACAGCCCGCCGAAGCCCTTACCTGAGTAGCACAGCACCGCTTCCGGGGTCTCAAAGCATTCCCCCGGCGGCAGCTCCCGGGAAAAATTGCTGTCATTGATGCCCTGCATCACCCGGGTCAGCCCCTGAAGGGACTGCTGGGCGGCGGCGTAATGGTTGCCGGAATAGATCAGATTGAAGCCGTAGACGGTTCCCGCGTCTTCGGTCGCGCCCGGCTCATAGAGAAGAAAGCCGGGATTGTGGCGGTTGGAGGAAGAACCGGTGAGGCTTTCGTTGACCACCTTCGACGCGCCCACGGGGGTGTCGCACCGGCGCATTTCCGCGATCCAGCCGCCGTTGAAGGTCGCCATGGTGTAGCTCCCGGGCAGATCCACGCAGGAACTCATGAGCTTATTCAGCCGAAGGGGCTTATCACCGGTGTTCGTCAGCACCGTCCGGCGGACGATTGCCGTGGGAAAGGCCGTGTAGAACAGGGTCAGCTCCGCGCCGGGCTGGCTCAGGGTGATCTCCAGCGTTTCCAGCGCGTCGTGCGCCTGAGGAAGACCGCAGGCCATGGAAACGCCGCCCTCATGGATTTTATAGCCGGTGTAGCGGAAATCCGCTGGCTCCCCCGCCAGCTCCAGCGGCGATTCCCGGTAGTCTCCCCGCCCGCTTCCGCTCCATTCCAGCGGCAGGACGTCCGGGCAGCTGGCGGTATCCTTTGCATCAAGGAGAATGCTGGCACCCCAGCCCAGACCGGGGCGGCAGCTGAGTGCGTCCGCGTCCCGGGTCTTCACCGGCGCGCCGAAATGCAGATGCTCCGCAAGGCCGTAGGTGTCGATTTTGAACAGATAGGAGTAGGTTTCCGTCCGGATGTGGAATACGCCGTTTTCCTCGGTAATCATGGTCAGACCCGCCTTTCGTTTTTCTTCCATTTTATACGCCAAAATTGCCCCTGTCAACGAGATTTTCAGGTGACGAACCAAGGCATCTATGCTATAATGAATACAAATCCCAAAAAGGAGTGAACTGCATGGAGCGCAAACGGTGGTACAAGGACAAGGTGTTTTACCAGATCTGGCCGCGATCCTTCAAGGACGGCGACGGTGACGGCATGGGCGACCTGTGGGGTGTGTATGAAAAGCTGGACTACATCAAAAGTCTGGGCTGCGACGGCATCTGGTTTTCCCCCATCTACCCCTCCCCCGGGGCGGACTGCGGCTACGATATTTCCAATTACCGGGACATCGCGCCGGAATTCGGCGGCATGGAGGCGTTTAAAAAGGTGCTGGAGGGCGCTCACGCCCGGGACATGAAGGTCGTCATGGATCTTGTGGTGAACCACACCAGCGACGAGCATGAATGGTTCCAGAAAAGCCGCCGGCGCATCGACCCTTACACCGACTACTACATCTGGCGTCCCGGAAAGCCCGGCGGGAAGCTCCCCAACAACTGGGACTCCTTCTTTGAGGGAAAAGCCTGGACTTTCGACGAGGTTCGGGGGGAATACTACCTGCACCTGTTCGCCGTGAAGCAGCCCGACCTGAATATGGACAACCCCAAGGTGCGGGAGGAAGTGAAGGGGATTCTGCGCTTCTGGCTGGACATGGGGGTGGACGGCTTCCGGGAGGACGTCATCACCTACATCTCCAAAAAGGAGGGGCTGCCGGACGACCACCTGATGCCGGCCTGCAAGGGGATGCCACACTACAATCACGGCCCCCGCATCCACGAATACCTGAGCGAATTCAAGCACGACGTGCTGGATCATTATGACTGCTTCACGCTGGCGGAAGCCCCCATGGTGACGCCGAAACGGGCGCTGACGTACATTGACGAGAAGGACGGCCAGCTGGACATGATGATCCAGTTCCAGTGCGTCGCCGCCGACTGCCTGTTCACCGATTACCTCCCCACGAAATTCAGCCTGCGGCGGATGAAGAAAGCCTTTTCCTCCTGGCAGGAAAAGCTTCGCGGCCGGGGCTGGAACTCCCTTTACATCGAAAACCACGACCATCCAAGAATCGTTTCCCGCTACGGAAGCGAGGAATTCTGGGCGCAGAGCGCCAAATGTCTTGCCGCCATGTACCTGTTCCAGCAGGGGACGCCCTTCATCTATCAGGGGCAGGAGATCGGCATGACCAACTGGCGTCCGGAACGCGCCGACATGTACGAGGACGTGCAGACCCGCTACACCTACGCCCACACCGCGCTGAAGCAATCGGAGGAGGTGCGTCTGCACCGGCTGTGGCGTTCCTCCCGGGACTCCGCCCGCACGCCGGTGCAGTGGGACAGCAGTGAGAACGCCGGGTTCACCACCGGGAAACCGTGGTTTTATGTCAACCCAAATTATCAGGACATCAACGTTGCCCAGCAGGATGCCGACCCGGACTCCGTGCTGAACTTCTACCGCAAGGCTGTCGCTCTGCGCAAGAGCCTTTCCTGTGTCCGGTACGGCGAGTACCGGGAGTATCAGAAGCTTTCCGGCAGGCATTATCTGTATTCCATGGACGACGGACAGCAGAAAATTCTGGTGGTCTGCTCCTTTGCCAAGAAGAATACCCCCTTCCGTGCGCCCAAGGGCTTCCGTCCGGAGGCGGGAGAATTGATTCTGTGCAATTATCCCAAGCCGCTGGAGGGCTGCTTGCAGCCTTACGAATGCCGGGTGTATCTCTGGAAATAACGACGGCGGGCGGCTCTTTGGAGCCGCCCGAACGCTGTAATTATATTTTGCTTTTCCGGACACACCGTGGTATAATGGCCGCATTGATGCAACCCTGTGCAGGAGGGATTTGTGTGAAAGGAATGATCTCCATGATACTGATAGGGGCGCTTGCCCTGACATTATCCGGCTGCCATGCCCCGGTGGACGCCGCCGCGACCGCGCCGACGCAGACGCGGGAAACCACCGTCCCAACGGCGGCGGAAACCCAGCCGGGAACTTCGCCCGCGGGCATCGAGCGTCCCGAACCGGAGGACGCCGACTTTGTCCGGGTTCGGGACTACCTCCCCGACGTGCTGCAGGAGCTGCCCTACGCCGGTACGGAAAATTTTACCGGCCATCGAATCTATGAATTCACCGAGGTTTTCCTCCGCTACGGCACGGTGAAAAAGCTTCAGGCCGTATGCGCGGAGCTGGCCGGGCAGGGGCTGACGCTGAAAATCTGGGACGGCTTCCGTCCGGTGAGCGCCCAGTTCAGGCTCTGGGAGGTCTGCCCCGACGACACCTACGTGGCGAACCCCAACCGGGGCTTCAGCGCCCACAGCCGGGGAAACACCGTGGACGTGACGCTGGTGGACATGGCGGGAAACGAGCTGGAAATGCCCACGGCCTTTGACGATTTTTCCGGCAAGGCCGACCGGGACTATTCCGACGTGGAGGAAATCCCCACGGAGCACGCCCTGCTGTTGCAGAACACCATGGAAAAGTACGGATTTGAGGGGTATTTCGGCGAATGGTGGCACTTTCAGGACGAAATATCCTACCCGGTGGAGGACGTTTTCGAGCCGGTGAACGCCGAGCGGTACTATGCCCGGTGTAACGAGTTTATCAGCCTTCGCACCCACCCGGACACCGCCGCCGAGGTCATCGTCCGGATTCCAAAGGACAATGAATTTACCGTGCTGGCGCTCTGCGGAACGTTCGCGCTGGCGGAGTACGAGGGTACTTGGGGCTACGTCCACAGGGACTTCATCCAGCCGGTGGCAGTTGGATAACCATATATCTTCATCCCCCTGCTGTTGGGCAGGGGGATTTTAGTTTATTTTTGAACTTCTTCTTGACAGTTGCCTAACCGCGTGCTATAGTTAGTTCGTTCAAAAATGAACCAAAGGAGCCACGCATATGCAGTTTGCTTTTTTTGAAACGGCGCTTCGGGCGCAGAAAAGCTACAGCCGCCTGATGGAGCCGGTCTGCAAAAAATGGAACCTGACCCACAACGAGCTGGATGTGCTGCTGTTTCTGGCCAATAACCCGGAGCAGAACCGGGCGGCGGATATCGTCCGGGGACGGGGCATGTCCAAGGGGCATGTCTCCCTCTCCCTGCGGAGTCTGGAAGATCGTGGGCTGGTTGCCTGTCAGGCGGACGGGACAGACCGCAGAGCCGTCCATCTGGCGCTGACCGACGCGGCAGAAGCGATCGCGGAGGACGGCCGGGCAGCCCAGCAGGAATTCATCCGCCGCCTCCGGGATGGGATCACTCCGGAGGAAAGCGCAGTCATCCTGTCCGTCACCCGGAAAATGGGCGACAACATTCGCGCCATGGAGCGGGAGCGAGGGTCTATCTGAGAACCGGAAATATGACCAACAGCGAGGGATTTTTCGCCTGCTGAAGCCATTTTTCCGCAGGAATACTTTGTGTATTACAAGGGAAAATGGTGCACAGCAGGCGGAAAAGACCCGCTGTTTGGGCGTGTTTACGGTTCTCAGATAGACCCTAAGATAAAAGCGAGGGGATTTTTATGTCAAAGGAAACAAATCAGGACATGGGAACCGGCAGTGTCAAAAAACTGATGGTGCAGATGGCGGTTCCCGCGGTGGTCGGGCAGGTCATTAACCTGCTGTATAACGTGGTCGACCGAATTTACATCGGCCACATTCCGGAGATCGGCGGCGCGGCGCTCACCGGTGTGGGGCTGTTCACCCCCATTCTGATGCTCATTACCGCCTTTGCCATGCTGGCGGGAGCGGGCGGCGCACCCCGGGCGGCCATCGCCATGGGCAAGGGCGACAGGGACACCGCCGAAAAGATCGTTGCCAACTGCTTTACCGTTCTGCTGCTTCTGTCGGTGGTCCTGACCGGGGTGTTCTACGGGACACTGCCAACGCTTGTCCGGCTGTTCGGCGGCAGCGACGTGACGCTGCCCTACGCCGTTCAATACGGAAGAATCTATGTCCTTGGCAGCGTGTTCGTGCTGGTCGTGATGGGCATGAACCCCTTCATCACCACCCAGGGCTTCGCCGGAACCAGTATGCTGACCACCGTCATCGGCGCGGTGATCAACATTGTCCTCGACCCCATTTTCATTTTCGTCTTTGACATGGGCGTAGCCGGGGCGGCCATTGCCACCGTTCTGAGTCAGGCGGTGAGCGCGGTGTGGATTCTGCGGTTCCTCACGGGGCACAAGACCATTCTGCGGCTGAAAGCCCGGAATATGCTCTTGCAGGGGAAGATCATCCTGCCCTGTCTGGCGCTGGGGATTTCCAGCTTCGTCATGGTCTCCACGGAGAGCATTCTCTCCGTCAGCTTCACCTCCTCCCTGTCCCGGTACGGCGGCGACGTGGCCGTGGGCGCCATGACGGTGCTGACCTCCGTCAACCAGCTGATCACCATGCCCCTGCAGGGCATCTGCCAGGGCGGCCAGCCGCTGATCAGCTACAACTACGGCGCGAAAAAGTTAGAGCGGGTGAAGGAAGCCTTTTTCTGCCAGTTCCTTGTGTGCGTGGGGTACACCACCGTGTTCTGGCTGCTGGTACTTTTCCTTCCCCGGGCGTTCGCGGGCATCTTTACCAGCGACGGGGCGCTTGTGGATTACACGGCCTGGGCGATTCGGATTTTCCTTGCGGGGACGTTTTCCGTGGGCTTTCAGGTCAGCTGTCAACTGGCGTTCATGGCGCTGGGGCAGGCGAAGATCAGTCTCATCATGGCCTGTCTGCGCAAGCTGATTCTGCTGATTCCTCTGATCTTCATTCTGCCGAACTTCTTCGCGGACAAGGCGTTCGCGGTCTTTCTGGCGGAGCCGGTGTCCGACATCCTCGCCGCCGCCGTGACGACCATTACTTTCTTTACGTTCTTCCGCAAGCTGCTGAAAGCGGGGAAACAGTAACATTCACGCCGTACCCGGGTTTGGGTACGGCGTGATTTTTTATCCGTTCAGCAGCTGGGAAATGGGCTGCATTCCCTGATCGACGCGGGAATATTTTGCCAGAATCGCCTTGGCGTCGGCTTCGGACATGGGGGTGCCGATATAATCGGACTGCCACGAGGCAGTCGCTTTGTTGTAGGCAACAAAGTCCAGCTCTTCCCGGTTGAAGCCGTTGTAACGGAAGAAAGATGTCCCATCTATCTCAACGCCTTCCCCCCTGCGAACCAATTCATCCCGCTCCATAATGTTGTCTTCGCACAGGTAGAAATCCCACGTAACAAGGTTCATCAGGATGCCATAGCGGTAGGTCATGCCCCACCAGTAATATTCACCGTCGCCGCTGAGCAGAAGATCCTTTACCCCGTCACCGTTGATGTCCATGATCCGGTAATGGGTATAGAAGGAATCCTGTCTGCTGGCATAGTCCTTGTACATCTGGAGCAGCTCATCATCGGACAGGCGGACATCTTTCGCGTTCAGATAGTCTCTCAGAGTCTGCCCGCTTTCGTCAAGGGGATAGTCCATCAGCGGCTTCCAGTCCAGCTGTGTTCTGGGGTATTTCGCTATGATGGCCGCAGCCTCGTCGTGAGAAATCTCCGTTTTGTCCCGTTCGTAAATGTCATAGCTGCGATACCACTGGCTACCCTCGCGCTTCACGGAGACAATCATATCCCTATATCCTCCGTCTACGGATTTAGAGTAGGTGTGCTGCTCAATATCCCAATACCTTTCTGGCGGGTCGTATTGTTCCCAGACGTTTCCCTGACACAGATAGGTTGTTCCATATATCTCGGACACGACCTCGCCATCCCTCATGGTCAGAAATTCGACAAAAGCGCCGTCATACCCCAGCAGCATCTCGTCCACGCCGTCTCCGGTCAGGTCATAGAACGTGTACTGTTTGTTTTCATTGGGGAAGATATTTCTCTTCAGATAATCGGAAAAGTCCGCGTAGGTTTCTGGAACATAAGTATGCTCCGCCTGATAGTCCGCCTCCGCCGCGGCCAGCTTTTCCTCTACGACGGCTCTGTCCACTTCCTTCGGCTGGATGGAGTAGTCGAACTGATCGGCGATGGATTCCAGTTCCGCCTTCGTCATGACCTCGCTGGCATCCGGATAGTTGGTGTGGCTGGTGGCACGGTTTCCGTCAATGCTTATCATAATCATGGCGTTTTCCTGCTCGGCAATGATCTCGCCCTGTCCCTTGCTGTTCAGTGCCAGCAGCAGCTTCGTGCCGCCCGGAGTGGTGTGATCCCACTGCTCATAGGCATCGATGTCCATTCCGCCGGGGAACGCACGGGGGAAATAGTCCTTCCGGGCGTAGCCATAGGACGTCATCAATGTTCCGGCATTTTCCGTCACAAGGTTAAACTCCATGCTGAAATTGTAGGGCGGATAGAGCATTCCCGCCATACCCGTAATCTGTGCGCCGGAATCCGGGAGCAGCAGGGATTGGATGCCGGTTTCCTCCAGGAAAATGTTGCTCTGATACCGCTGGAAGGGTATCCATTCCTTCAGTAGCTTCAAATTGTACTTTGCGGCGATCTCGTCCACCTTGTCCACCATTTCCTGGGTATAGCAGCTGTAGGTGTACTCGTACTGGTTGGGAATGTCCGGAATATCGGGTTCGTCGGTCAACAGCGCACCGTCCGGGTCGTAGCTCTCCTGAAATTCGTACCATTCCTTCAATGCCTGCTGGATGGCGTCGCCGCTGCGGCCGTAGGGGGTTATGATATCCATGCTCTTTTCCACCGGGTCGATGGCCTTGCCCTTGTCGTCAAAGCGCTGGGTGTAGCTGGCCTTGCCGATGGACATATCCTGCAAACGCAGGGCGTACACGATTCCGCAGCCCACCAGCAGCAGCGCCGCAGCAATGGCGGCGGCGACCAGCAGCGGCCGGCGCAGGCTTCGTGTTTTAGGCGCAGCCGCCGGGGCGGCTTCTTCAATGTAGCGGCCGTCAATGCCGCTCATGGCAGTAAGTAAATCTTTTCCCGTCATACGGCAATTCCCTCCTGCATCAGATAGACCCGCAGCTTTTCCCGGATGCGGTGGAGCCGGGTCTTGACCTTGCTTTCACTCATGTTGTAGCGCTGGGCGATCTCCGCCACGGTGTCCACGTACCAGTACCGCCGCACGAACAGCCGCCGGTTCTCCTGGGTCAGCGTGCCAAGGAATGCGTTCAGCGCCCGGGTGATCTCCCGCCCCTCGGCGGCGGAATCCCGGCTGGTGTCGGGAATGCACAGCTCCATTTCCTCGCTCAGCGTCACCACCTCGGCCTTCCGTCTGGCCGCATCAAGCCAGTCCAGCTTGCCGAAGGCAAAATTCCGGCATATTTTCGCAAGGTAGGCGAAGAAATATTTCGGACGCTTGGGCGGAATCGTCCGCCACGCGGCGAGATAGGTGTCGTTCACGCTTTCCTCCGCGTCCTCGTAGCTCTGGACGATGCGCTGGGCGATGGTTTGCAGCTGCCGTCCGTAGGCCGCCTGGGTCTCCATAATGGCCTCATCCTTCCTTTCCCAATACAGGTCGATGATCTTTTCGTCTTCCACTGAGGGAACACCTCCGTTTCTTTTTGGGTCCTCACCCTATAAGAGGGATTTTTTCGGGAAAGGTTACACTTTGCAGGAAAAAATTTTTTGCTTCGCCGTTTTTATAGCGAAAATGCCGGCTCATATGAGCCGGCATTTTATGTAGATTTCGATTACACCAGAGCGGCGGTGATAATGGCCATCTTGTAGACCTCGTCGGCGTTGCAGCCGCGGGACAGGTCGTTGATGGGCGCCGCCAGACCCTGCAGGATGGGGCCGTAGGCCTCGAAGCCGCCCAGACGCTGGGCGATCTTGTAGCCGATGTTGCCCGCCTCGATGGTGGGGAAGATGAAGGTGTTGGCGTGACCGGCAACGGGAGAGCCGGGGAACTTCAGCTGGCCGACCTCGGGCGCAACGGCGGCGTCGAACTGCATCTCGCCGTCGATCTTCAGCTCGGGATCCATCTCCTTGGCGATGGCGGTGGCGTCGTGGCTCAGCTTCACGGTGCCGCCCTTGCCGGAGCCGTTGGTGGAGAAGCTCAGCATGGCAACCTTGGGGTCAATGTCGAAGACCTTGGCGGTCTTGGCGGTCTCAATGGCGACCTCCGCCAGCTTCTGGGCAGCGGACAGGGTCACGTTGCCTTCCTTGTCAACGGAATCCTCATAGCTGATGTTGATGGCGCAGTCGCCCATGGCCAGCTTCTCGTCGCCCCGCACCAGGATGAAGCAGGAGGACACCAGATGCGCGCCCTTCTTGGTCTTGACGATCTGCAGAGCGGGACGGACGGTGTCAGCAGTGGAGTAAGTCGCGCCGCCCAGCAGGGAGTCGGCGTAGCCCATCTTCACCAGCATGGTGCCGAAGTAGTTGCCCTTGGACAGCGCCTTGCGGCACTCGTCGGCGGTCATCTTGCCCTTGCGCAGCTCCACCATCTTATCAACCATGGCGTCCATTTCGGGATAGGTCTCGGGGTCGATGATTTCGACGCCCTCGATGTTGTAGCCGCCCTTGGCCGCGTTGGCCTTGACAACGTCAACGTTGCCGATGAGGATGGGAGTCAGGAAGCCGCCCTTGACCAGACGGTCGGTGGCCTCCAGAATGCGGGCGTCGTGGCCCTCGGTAAAAACGATTTTTCTGGGGTTCGCTTTCAGCGTTTCGATCATTGCATTGAACATGGAACATTCCCTCCAATATCCGGGCATATGCCCGTAATTTCACCCAATATTATATACCAGCTTTCCTTCATGCGCAACCCTTTTTTGCGGCGGCGCGACATATTTTGCGTTCCTCGCAGCCAAAAAGGCGGCGGCGGAAAAATATTTTTGTTCATTGTGATGAAAACCATTTCCAAAAGTGCGAAATTCCTCTTGCTTTTTGTGAAAAATCCCTTTATAATGGGGTTATATTCTGGCATTGGAGGCGATGGCGCGTGGGTGAACTCTTCGCGGTTGTGTCCGGGAAGGGCGGAACGGGAAAAACCTCCGTCTGCGCCGCCCTCGCCACTGCTCTTGCAAAAGAAGGAAAACGGGTCCTGTGCATCGACTGCGACGTGGGGCTTCGGAATCTGGACATCTCTCTGGGGCTTTCCGAATGCGGCGCGCTGTCCTTTTGGGACGTCTCCGAGGGGGGCTACTCCCTGGAGGACGCTTTCCGGCACCCGGTCTATCCTACCCTCGCGTTTCTGACCGCCCCCATGAACTGCCCGGTGGAAAAGATCGACACCGCCGCATTCGGGGAAATGCTCAGCCGGGCGCGTCAGTTATATGACTACGTGTTCCTGGACGCCCCCGCCGGGGTGGACGCCGGTTTCCGGCTGGCGGCGCAGTTTGCCGACCGCTTCCTGCTGGTCACGGGGGCGGGCCCCGCCGCCGTGCGGGACGCTTCCCGGGTGGGCGACCTATTAGAGCTGATGGGCAAGAAAAACATCCGCCTCATCGTCAACCGGGTGGACAAGAGTATGCTGGGCACGGTGTGCCTGACCATCGACGACGTGATGGACGCCGCAGGACTGCCCCTTGCGGGAATCGTCCCGGAGGATCCCCATGTGACCCTTGCGGCATCCTTCGGTCAGAGTCTTCTTCGCTATTCCCCCAACTGCAAGGCGGCAAAAGCCAGCCGCAGAATTGCCAGACGCATTCAGGGCTTCCACGAACCGATCGCCCTCCGCTGATAACGGATACATATACAATTAAGGAGTGACTGTTGTGAATATCGCATTTTTGGCGCATGACAAGAAGAAGGAACTGATGGTTCAATTCTGCACCGCCTACAAGAGCGTCCTCATGAAGCACAATCTGTTTGCCACGGCCACCACCGGCCGTCTGATCGCGGACAATACCGGTCTGCCCATTACCCTGCTGCTTTCCCACAAGCAGGGCGGTCATCAGCAGATCAACGCCCGCATTGCCTACAACGAAATTGATCTGGTGCTGCTGTTCACCGACCCCAACACCACCGACCCCTGGGACGACGCTCAGATGATCGAAACCATCCGGCACTGCGACCGGCACAATGTTCCCATCGCCACCAACCTGGCCTCGGCGGAAATGCTCATCATGGGCCTGCAGCGGGGCGATCTGGATTGGCGGGAAATGCTGCACAACAAGACCCGTTACTGATAATACACACGG
>OHSI01001327.1_pt1 | contig 13060 bp, 8 predicted proteins | sample 1578641 | NCBI WGS metagenome assembly OHSI01 (sample SAMEA3879535, study PRJEB24766) | human gut metagenome | biome: human-associated habitat; feature: feces | place: USA | collected 1985/1987 | reverse complement strand
GTAAGCTGGCATCAAGACTCGACGTACCAGAGTCATACAATGGCAAGCTTGAGGGCATCAATGCAGATACAGGTCTCACAGATGTATCCATAAATGCCACAGAGATAGAGGTGCCTGACACAGATAAGATGTCAGTGCTTTACTATGAGCTTAACAATGTAGACAATGACTACAAGAAGCGTGTGTGCGAGAATATATTTGACGTGAGCGCAGGTGTATATGTATATAACTGGGATAAGCCGTACAAGGAGGATATACAGAGAGAGATAGATTCACTTCAGTCCATGATGGATCAGGCTACATCGGATGATGATAAGAGCTATTATGAGGATTACATGAAGTCACTTAAGGATCAACTCAAGACAGCGTCTGATACGAGAGAGGGAGCCGGAGACTACAGTGGAGACACATTCATCGGATCTGTAGGGGACAACGAGTTCATGGTAACATTCTATGGAAGTGGCGATGACATGTCCACAGGCGGCGGATTCTCACTGGATTACTATCCATCGGATCAGCTTATACAGTACAGACCTAAGGATGGCGCAACAAGTGTATACTGCTACAGCAGTGAATATTCTGACGAGGAGGCTTCCGCAAACACAGCTTCCATCAGTGCGGCAGATGCTGAGCAGAAGGGAACAGATTTCCTTGCATCATGTGGAATCTCAGATGTCATAGAAACAAGTAATTTTGATCTGCTGTGGGATTACAGCGATGCATCAAACAGCACAGTTGCCGCAGAGAAGAATGGTTACATGGTAACATATAAGCGTTCTGTGGACGGCGTGGCTCCATATACACCTAATGTATACGGCCTTGACACACTCGCAACAAGTGATGAAACGTGGTATGACACCATGGATGAGACATTCCAGCTCGGCATTGATGACAATGGACTTATCTCAGCATATTGCCTTGATTCCTTCAGAGCAACAGGAGACAAGAAGGACAATGTTGATCTTATAAGCTGGGAAGATGCACTCAAGAAGCTTCCAGAGGCTGTAAATAAGTATTACACAGACAACAAGACACAGTACAGCACCATTGAGTTCAACGATGTAAGACTTACATACTACAAGCTCAAGGATGGAGATAAGTACACATACAGCCCTGTATGGGTATTTGCACAGTGCGACAAGATGGAGGATGGAAGCCTCGATAAGGATTATCCAATACAGCTCATCATGTTAGATGCTACCACAGGAGATATGATAGATCTTAAGGATGTCCTGAACCAGCAGACATATGATTCATCTGTAGTTGATTCTGTTATTGACAGTGATTCAGATTTTGATATAAGTGACGACAGCCTCATTGATGAGACTGATATAACTGATACTGACGATGCAGACAGCAGTGATGAGTCAAGCGCAGATGCGATTGATATCGGAGATGCTGATATCGACATGGGCGATCAGGATACAACAGAGTAAATAAAACTCAGACATATAGGTTAAAGGAGAAAAACCCTCATAGACTGATAAAGTGGTATAAATATTGGTCTATGAGGATTTTTTATTGTTGACACATACCCCTAGGGGGTATATAATCCGTGGATGAAAAGAGAATTTAACAGCCGTAATGTGCAGATAATAAACAGATGGCATATATGCAGCGTCATTTGAAATGTGAACAGAAATGGCTGATGTACAAGGGATGTGTCAAGATTTCTATGAAAACTTGACATGTAGCCCCAGCCATTTGCCGAAGGCAAATTTTGCATGGCTGGAGTTCAATAAGGATGGAGGAAAGATATATGGAAGAACAGAAGAAATGCTGCTGTCATCATGGCGGAGAGATAAGCGATGTGGAAGCCAGGGTGAGGACAAGGACAGACGAGGAGTATAAGAAGCTTCTCAACAGACTGAACAGGATAGAGGGGCAGATAAGAGGCGTGAAGAGTATGCTGGAAAATGATGCCTATTGCACAGACATCGTGCTCCAAGTGTCGGCGATCAATGCGGCACTCAACAGCTTCAACAGACAGCTCCTTGCCGAACATATCAGGACCTGTGTTGCAGATGATATAAGAAATGGCAAGGATGATACTATAGAGGATCTGGTAAATACGGTTACCAGACTTATGAAATAGATATGTCAGTTATTGGCAAGTGCGGTTACGAACTGACTGATGCTTGATAAAGGAAGGTGAAATATATGGACAAGTACAATGTGACAGGAATGACATGCAGTGCATGCAGTGCAAGAGTCGAGAAGGCCGTATCCAATGTTGAGGGAGTTACCTCGTGTCAGGTGAATCTCCTGACCAACTCCATGATGGTGGATGGAACAGCCGACAGCGGAACTATAGTGGCTGCAGTTGAGAAGGCAGGATACGGTGCGAGTCTGGCGGGTGGAAGATCTGCTGGCGGAAATACTTCACATTCAGGTGGGAAGAGCAGCGGTTCCGGTGAGAGTGAGGCGGACAAAGAATTTGGAAAAATGAAGAAGAGACTGGTGGCATCAGTTATAATTCTTATTCCCCTCATGTATATATCAATGGGACATATGATGTGGAACTGGCCGCTGCCAAGCTTCTTTGACGGCAATCATGTGGCGATGGGACTCACGCAGATGCTGCTAACCATAATTGTGATGGTGATAAATCAGAGATTCTTTGTGAGTGGATTTAAGGGAGCTATACACGGCTCGCCTAATATGGATACGCTGGTGGCCATGGGCTCAGGTGCCTCATTCATATACAGCGTGTACGTGCTCTATGCCATGACAGCGGCGCAGACAGCAGGTGACGGTGAGCGTGTCATGACGCTCATGCATGATTTTTATTTTGAATCTGCGGCCATGATACTGGCGCTTATAACAGTCGGCAAGACGCTTGAAGCATATTCAAAGGGAAGAACCACGGACGCACTCAAAGGTCTGATGGATCTTGCCCCGAAGACAGCCGTTCTCATCAGAGATGGTGAGGAGGTCACCGTGGATATAGACGAAGTTGCGGTTGGAGATATAGTTGCCGTTAGACCGGGTGAGAGCGTTCCTGTGGACGGAGTAGTCCTTGAGGGGGATTCCGCTGTGGACGAGTCAGCTCTCTCAGGTGAGAGTATACCTGTGGATAAAACTGTAGGAAGCCGTGTGTCTGCGGCGACGATCAACCAGTCGGGTTATCTGAAATGCCGTGCTACACAGGTAGGTGCGGATACCGCACTGTCCAAGATAATAGATATGGTAAGTGATGCGGCGGCTACCAAAGCTCCAATAGCAAAGCTTGCTGATAAGGTTTCGGGAGTGTTTGTACCTGTTGTCATACTGATAGCATTTATCACGATGATAGTGTGGATAATAGTGGGCAAGGATGCCGGTTATGTGTTGGCGAGAGGAATATCAGTGCTTGTTATAAGCTGCCCATGTGCCCTTGGGCTTGCCACACCTGTTGCGATCATGGTGGGAAATGGAATAGGTGCCAAGCACGGAATACTGTTCAAGACTGCGACTGCTCTTGAGGAGACAGGAAAGAGCAGCATAGTGGTCATGGACAAGACCGGAACGATCACAAAGGGAGAGACGGTAGTGACGGATATACTGGCGGCAGATGGAGTAAGTGATGACGAGCTGATGCAGAAGGCTGCGGCTCTGGAGAAGCTGTCAGAGCATCCTCTGGCAAGGGCTGTGGTTGGATATTACAGTGAGAATTACCAGACAGGTGATGCACAGAAGGATAAAAATTATGAGGTATCCGATTTCAGGGCTGTTGCGGGCAACGGTCTGATGGGAAGTCTGAACGGCAGAAAGATCATCGGAGGAAATATGGATTATATAAAGGGCTATGCGGATGTACCTGAGGCGATGAAGGATAACGCAGAGAAGGTATCACAGCAGGGAAAGACACCTATGTTCTTTGCCGAGGAGACTGACGGAGATTACAGAGTCCTCGGAATAATAGCCGTGGCGGATACTGTGAAGGAGGACAGCGCTGAGGCCATAAGCCAGCTTCAGTCGATGGGACTTTCAGTAGTTATGTTAACCGGTGATAATGAGAGAACCGCCAAAGCCATAGGAGAGCAGGTCGGCGTAGACAGAGTAATAGCGGGCGTCCGGACGGCAAGGAGAGCGTTGTGCGAGATCTCATGCAGAAGGGGCATGTGATCATGGTTGGTGATGGAATAAATGATGCCCCTGCACTCACAAGGGCAAATATAGGAATAGCCATAGGTGCAGGCACGGATATAGCCATAGATGCTGCGGATGTTGTTCTCATGAAGAGTGAGCTCACAGATGTTCCGGCGGCCATAAGACTCAGCAGGGCAACAGTTAAGAACATAAAAGAGAATCTTTTCTGGGCATTTATATATAATATAATTGGAATACCACTTGCCGCCGGCGTGTGGATCCCGATATTTGGCTGGACGCTCAATCCTATGTTCGGAGCGTTTGCCATGAGCCTGTCAAGTTTTTGTGTTGTTACAAATGCGCTGAGGTTGAATTTGACAGACATTTATGATAAAAATAAAAGGTATAGAATCAAGGAGGACAAAGTTATGACAAAGACAATGAAGATCGAAGGTATGATGTGTGGACATTGTGAAGCCAGAGTCAAGAAGAGTCTTGAGGCCCTTGACCAGGTGCAGGAGGCTGTAGTCAGCCATGAGACAGGAACAGCGGTTGTCACTCTCAAGGCAGACGTTGATGACAGCGTGCTCAAGAAGACAGTAGAGGATCAGGATTATAAGGTGACATCAATTCAGTAAAGGCAGGAAATATATGAAGAAGATACTGAACAGATTGCTAAGCAGAATGGTAATAACGTGCTTTCTTGTGGTCGTCCAGTTGGCGATCATGATACTGGGGGTTGTTTTTCTTCAGGACAGATATATCTATATATCGGGTGCTCTCAAGCTGCTCAGCGTAATAGTTGTAATGTATCTTATAACAAAGGATACTAACCCTATGGTAAAGATGGCATGGATGGTGCCGATACTCATATTCCCGGTGCTGGGAGGTCTTATGTATGTGCTCTATGGACATGTGCTGATACCTAAAAAACTCAGAAAGAATTTTCTGCGGGTTCTCCAGCAGGAGGTATATGAGAACGTCAAGGGGGACAACTGGGTCCCAGCGGAGAATTTAAAGTCGGAGCCTACATACAGGATATGTAATTATATGGAGAATGTGGCTGAGGCGCCTCTGTACAAGCATACCAGTGTAAAGTATTATGCCATAGGCGATGATGTGATGGATGATCTCATCAGAGACCTGGAGAGTGCGGAGAAGTATATATTCATGGAATATTTCATCGTGGACAAGGGTTATATGTGGGATACCATACTTGAGATATTGAAGCGCAAGGCTGCGGAGGGACTTGATGTCAGGTTCATGTATGATGACATCGGATCTGTGTTCAATGTGCCGAAGTATTACTGGAAGGAACTTGAATCCTACGGTATCAAATGTATGGCGTTCAATCAGGTGGTTCCATTCTTTGCCACTATCTTCAATAACAGGGATCACAGGAAGATCACTGTTATTGATGGCAAGATAGCTCACACCGGCGGTTACAACATGGCTGACGAGTATATCAACAAGATAGAGAAGTACGGCAAATGGAAGGACAGTGGAGTGAGACTTGAGGGCGAGGGCGCCTGGAGCTTCACTGTTATGTTCCTTCAGATGTGGAACAGCTTCAGATATTCAGAGGGAAGCTACAACAACTATAGACCGGCGGAAATCGACTATAGTGGCGTAAGTGACGGATATGTTCAGCCGTACAAGTCCAGTCCTCTGAGCGGAGAGAATGTGGGTGAGAATCTGTACATGCAGATGATAAATGATGCACAGGAGTACATTTATATATTTACCCCATATCTTATCGTGTGTAACGAGCTCATGATGGCACTGAAGCTGGCAGCCAAGAGGGGCGTGGATGTGCGTATTGTTACGCCGGCCATCCCGGACAAGAAATATATATACAAGATGACCCAGTTTAGCTACAAGGAGCTGCTTCTGGCGGGTGTGAAGATATATCAGTACACGCCTGGATTTATACATTCAAAGACTTTGCTCATGGATGGCAAGCTTGCATCTGTGGGATCCATCAATCTGGATAACAGGAGCTTCTATCACCACTTTGAGTGTGGAACTCTCCTGTATGACTGCAAGGCCATAGAAGATGTGAAGAAGGATATGATGGATACATTTGCCGAGTCGGAGGAGATAGATATTCCGTGGTGCAGAAATAACATAAGCAGGGTGAATATACTTGGTGCGATACTCAGATTATTGTCACCGCTTTTATAAAAGGAGTATAGCCGTATGGGCAGAAAAGACAACATTGCAGGAGACGGCAGGCGGGAACTTCAGAACGGAATAACCACATTATTTCTTATATATATGGGGGCTGCATATCCCCTGATAATGCATGACAAATATTTTGATATAACAGTAACCAAGTACAGGGCGTTCTATATTGCGCTGTGCATATATGCGGTGCTCATGGTGCTGGCGGTGCTGGTGGATGTGCTGGGACGGAATGTCAGCACAGGGCATGGGTCGCAGAGCTCAGGCGGGAATGTAGATGCTTCAGCAGGGGCGGCACATGGCAGCAGGTTTATTGGACGCCTGAGACATTTTATGGATATGCATAATATCATGACCATGGATATATTCATGGCAGGATTTGTTCTGGCAAATGTTCTGGCATTCTTTATGTCAGGGAATAAGGCAGCAGCATATACAGGCGAGGAGGGCAGAAGGTGCGGACTTCAGTTCGTGCTGCTGGCCTTTTTCCTGTATGTGTGTATGGCGAGATATTGCAGGATAAGGCGGTATGTGGTGGTCATATTCATGCTTGCGGGCTCATTTGTGGGAATTGTCGGCATATGCCAGTTCATGGGATATGATTTCCTTGGACTCAGGGAAGGGCTGATGCAGAGCATAAGAAATGTATACATATCCACATTTGGCAATATCGACATATTTGCAAGCTTCCTGTGCGTGCTGGTTCCGGTGGCAGCCGGGGCGTATATCAGCTCGGAGGGAAAAGAGAGTATAGTGATACGGATAACAGCAGTCATCGCTGTGTTCACAGGAACGGGTGCGGTGATCATATCCAATGCAAACCTTGCATACGCAGGTGTGGGCGGTGCCATGATAGCTGCGTGGATATGGGCGTCATACCGAGGAAAGATAAAAGAATTTGCGGATGTATGCCTGGTCATGGCGTGCGGAGTCCTGGCGATCAGTATTATTCTGGGACAGACGGACAGTGGATATTCGGAGCTTGACGGACTGAGCTACTTTGTGAGTGACAGCCGGATGGTGTGGATAGTGTCCGTGGTCGTTCTCGTTGTATGGGCGGCCATAAGGCTGGCTTCAAAGTGGACTGTGAAGTTCCGCGGAAAGGCAGCTCTTGCTGTATCGGTCGGCGTATCACTTGCAGGCATCGTGGCTGTTGTTATATATGCGGCGCACAACCACATGGGTATATTTTCATTTGAAGATTCCTGGGGAAACTACAGGGGTTTTGTGTGGAGGAGACTCATGGAGGCGTATAGTGATTTCAGTGTTCCACAGAGGCTGTTCGGTTATGGAAATGAATCAGTGAAGGCGATCATGACTGACAGGTACTATGACGATATGATGAATACGGTGGGTGTTATATATGATAATGCTCACAATGAGTATCTGCAGTATCTGATAACCACAGGAATATTCGGTGCAGTGAGTTACGTAGGACTGCTGGTTACCACAGGTGGTGTGCTTGTGAGAACTGCGGTATCAGGAGCTGTGATGAATGAGAATGAAAGCATGAGCAGTCAATCCGCAGGAAAAAGATCGAAGGAGAAGGCAGCCTCGAGAGATTCAAGAACTGTAAGAGGTTCAAAGACAGGAACTGGCTTGGAGTGCCTGCTTGGATATGCTGAGGATGAGGGCAGTATGATAGCTGTTCTGCTCGGGATAACCGGGTATGCCGTTCAGGCATTTGTCAATCTTAACCAGTCGCTCACAACGCCATACATATTCCTGCTCATAGCCATGGCAGGAGGGCTGTGCCGGAGATATATATGTCAATTTGCAGATGGCGGCAGAAAATGATGTGTGAAATATGATTTATAAGAAAATAATACAGGGAATTGTGTGTATATACTTGCCACAGTGCATAGCAAAATGTTATAATATTTGCCTGTGTGGTGCTAGTGAACCGCACATTGAATAAATAAATACAGGAGGTCTAGAGGGACATGCAGATTTATGACGAGCTTGTAGCCAGAGGGCTTATAGCGCAGACAACAGATGAAGATGAAATTAGAGATTTAGTAAATAATGGTAAGGCAGTATTCTATATTGGCTTTGATCCGACTGCTGACAGCCTGCATGTAGGCCACTTCATGGCGCTCTGTCTGATGAAGAGACTTCAGATGGCAGGCAACAAGCCTATCGCGCTGATAGGTGGAGGTACAGCCATGATCGGTGATCCATCAGGCCGTACAGATATGAGACAGATGATGACAAAGGAGACTATCCAGCACAACGTTGACTGCTTCAAGAAGCAGATGAGCAAGTTCATAGACTTCTCAGAGGACAAGGCGCTTCTCGTCAACAATGCAGACTGGCTTCTCGACCTGAACTATGTAGATGTTCTCCGCGATGTTGGAGCATGCTTCTCAGTCAACAACATGCTTCGTGCAGAGTGCTACAAGCAGCGTATGGAGAAGGGACTCAGCTTCCTTGAGTTCAACTACATGATCATGCAGAGTTACGATTTCTACGCACTGTACCAGAAGTACGGCTGCAACATGCAGTTCGGCGGCGATGACCAGTGGAGCAATATGCTTGGTGGTACAGAGCTCATCAGAAGAAAGCTTGGCAAGGATGCATACGCCATGACCATCACACTTCTCCTCAACTCAGAGGGCAAGAAGATGGGTAAGACACAGAAGGGTGCTGTATGGCTTGATCCTAACAAGACATCACCATTTGAGTTCTACCAGTACTGGAGAAATGTGGCAGATGCAGATGTTCTGAAGTGCATCCGTATGCTCACATTCCTTCCACTAGAGGAGATAGATAAGATGGATAGCTGGGAGGGCAGCCAGCTCAACCAGGCAAAGGAGATCCTTGCATACGAGCTTACAAAGCTTGTACACGGCGAGGAGGAGGCTGTGAAGGCTCAGGAGAGTGCAAGAGCACTGTTCTCCAAGGGTGTTGCAGCAGACATGCCATCAGTAACACTCACAGCAGATGACTTCAAGGACGGCGCCATCGATATCGTGTCAGTTCTCGTTAAGTCAGGTCTTGTTACATCACGTAACGAGGGCAGACGTGCCGTAGAGCAGGGCGGTGTTGCTGTGGACGGCGAGAAGATCGCAGATGTCCAGATTACAATTCCAGAGGAGAAGTTCGACGGAGAGGGCGTTGTTGTGAGACGTGGTAAGAAGAACTTCAGGAAGGTTAGTAAGTAAGAGTCGTTGATGCTTTGAGTGATATCAAGGCGAACGGCCAGTGGTTATTCAAAAAGGGAAGCGATGAGCTTCCCTTTTTATGTACTACAGAAGGGGATTAGAACTTGATGAATGACAAAACGGCAGATTCAAATAAAAGACGTTTGGCAGTCGCAGCCATCTCGGCTGTGGCACTCATAATACTTGTACAATTTGTGGATTCCTATTGCACTGAGATGTTCGGCAAGACGCAGTCACTTTCTGTTAGGACATTTCTCATGGATCCGCGTGGGATGAGTTCTGAAGCGGCGGTTGCATATATGAGCAGAGGCATGCTGCCATTTTATCTTATCGGAGCGCTCACGCCATTTATCAGGTCATATACGGATATCATAGGCAGGAAGATGATGATGATCATAAATGTGGCGCTTCTGGCTGTTGGAAGTGCAGTATGCCTGCTGGCAAACAATCTGTGGATATACCTGCTTGGCAATGGAATTCTCATACTGGGATATTCGCTGGACATACATCTGATATACATAGTCGATGCGGTAGATAGAAAACATCGAGGAACTGTCAGAGGAATCTGTGGTGGAGTGTCCATGGCAGCAGCCATGTGTATACCTCTGCTCAGGTCATTGTACGTGGATGGCGGCGGACATAATTGGCAGATTCTTTACGCTGTTGGAATTGTTGGCGGATTAATAGGTCTGGTACTGGTTATGTTGTACAGATTCCCGAATATAACTGGTTCTAAAGCTGCACCGAGTGTTGGCGGATCGGCAAACAGGAGTGAGGGAAAATCTGTGGACAGTACAGAATGTAGCACAGATGATGGACATATACATTTTATAAAAACATTCAAAGATATATGCAGAGATCATGCAACCAGAAATCTTCTCATAAGCATAAGCGTGGTGGGGCTGGCGACAGCAGGCATAACATATTACAATGAACCTTTGTGTGCCTTCTCAGGTATGGGAGAGGGCAATGTGAATACAGTGTTGCTCATACAGCCCATAGCATCATTGGCTATAAATGTTCTGACAGGAATACTTGCAGACAAAATGGAACGGAGATATGTGGTGCAGATGGGAATAGCGCTTAGCCTCATATCAGGTATGGCATTTACACTTGGAGTAGGGCATGGAGTTTCATCGGTGTTGCTGGGAATACTCTGGGGCTGCATGAATGGATTTTACTTTTCTGCGGAAGAACTGATAAATCTTATGGTCATGGAAAGTGTAGATATATCGGTCAGAGGAAGGGCGTCAGCTATGTCCACACTGTCATATGGAATAGGAGATCAGCTGGGGATATTTGCAATAAGTCTGGTTGTGGGAGCCCTTGGCATGAGATGGGCAAAATTGGTATTTCTCGTGTCGCCTCTTGTCATAGCAATGGTGGTTCTGAGAAGAAAAGAAATAGAAAAGAGAAGGAAACACGCTTAGTTGTTCAGCGTGTTTCCTTATTTTTATGTTCAACATTCAGCTTGCGGATGCTGGATTTGATCTTTCTGTATTTGAATAGTGGATACATTGCAAATGTCCACAGGGCATACACTGCGACAAGAATGGGCAGGCCTATCAGATTGCGGAGATTATTTGAGTGCCATACCGCCATGCTCAGGTATGCGACGAATATGCACAGCGCAACATCTGTGATGAGATGCAGCTTCTGATTCACGATATACATAGGATGATAACGGTCGTCAGGTGGCTGGATGTCCGATGTGGACAGGCTCTGTTCAAATTGACACAAATTGTAGTTATATATTCCTCTGGCAATCGCAAGCTCAGATATGCTGCCTGCGTACAGGTTGTGTCGGAACAGTGTTGTTACTTCATAATTATCAGAGTCAGGATTGCCGGCGTAGAATGAGAATTCGGCCATTTTCTGATAATGGGATCTCGCACGGAGAAGTATAAGTATGTTCAGAACACCGTTCAGCAAAATAAGGATCATTGTGACGGAATAGAGCATGGAAGCATTTGGCATTCTGAAATACTCCAGGTCAGGATTCACAAGCTGAAGGATCTCGGCGATCACACCTATGGATGAAAGAGTGACAATGAAAGCGGTTAGAGTAGCCCAACTGTATTTGGACGAATCCGCTACCTGATCATATATATGCCGGATGCAATCCTCACTGTAGTTTGTGAGCTTGTTGTAGCTGGTGTGTCTGAAAGAGTTCAGTCTGGAATCGTAATCCCATGAGCACATGCGCGCCACTCCGAATCTGGACGCAGGAACATGACCTGGCAGATCCGAGGAGAAGAAAGCATCATACCTTTTGTAGGTAATATGGTCATGAACCATGCTGTCGATAAGCATAACTCCACCAAATGATAAACTGACGAGAGCCACCAGAAGAGGAAAGCTGTTAAATACAAATGACACAACAATATACAGAATACTCATCATACAAAACAAAGTGATGATGACTCGTCTCCCCTGTTGTATATCATTAAAAGATCTCGAACAGTTCTGAAAATGATTATATGTAATGCTATAGGTGTTACTGTTCTCATCAAGCACGGAATGTTCAAGTATCAGGCTTAGCTCCGAATACTTCTTGTGCAATGAGAATGGAATAAATCTCAAAGCTGTCAAAATGATGGATGCACACAGCATGACAATACTGAACAGCGTCCCCTTTGTGCTTGTCGCCTCATAGGAACTGATCCAGGTAGAAGAGAAGATGGTTGCAAGCATCTGTACAGAGTAAAGGACTATCAGTGTATATGTTGCAAATGCCTGTAGCTTGTCAACCCTCCTGGCATCATTCATTAGCTTCTGAAAATGTGGGTTGTTCAGATCGGTCACGGGATGTGCAACCTTAGGCTCCTTGATATTTCTTGTTATTGCAACCTCCGATGCATATGCAGGGAAATTCACATCATCAAAAAGCGCATACAAAAGGATCGTAGCAAGATATTCTGATGGTGAGGTGCATTTGAACAAAGAGCAATAATGTGTAAGCTGGTTGTCTGTTGAGAGGACGTTACTCAGATATGACTGCAGTGAAACTATAAAATCAGAGTCCAGTGCACCTCTGGTCTCTATAAGATTGTCAAGATGAGCGCACAGCTTGTCGTAATCTATCGCATTCAGCAGAGCTCTTATAGGAAGAGGCTGCTCGTTTCCAGAAAAGTTCTTATTTGCCATGTTGGAAAAGAAAACACTCAGCTTGGTGCCTGTAGGATAGCTCTCGTCAGGATGGATGAGATAGTACAGAGGTTTCTGTGCTGAATCGGCATCCTTCTTAAGTCGTTCTATATCCGCATCTTTGAAGACGGAAAATGACATTATTTTGTCAATATCGTCATATTGATTGGGATTCTGTGAAAAGAATAATTGGCTGAAAGTATGTTTGTTGGAGTATGAAGACGTCTGTGGAACAATGGGAATGTTAAGCCCCAGATGCTCTGTGAAAAGCTCCTCCAGAGAGCATATGTGTTCCGCCGGTCTGGTACGATATTTCATCTTTTGTTTCCCCCTCATGGAAATGAAATAGGTTGGTTTAGTAAATATATGTACTAAGCACTATATGAATATATAACAAAAAATGAGCTATTTCAACATAACAAAGGATATATTTCAATAAAATAGAATAATGAATTCTCAATAAAGAAAATAGGCAATGAAACGTGCAATATAGA
>OHSI01001319.1_pt1 | contig 13116 bp, 10 predicted proteins | sample 1578641 | NCBI WGS metagenome assembly OHSI01 (sample SAMEA3879535, study PRJEB24766) | human gut metagenome | biome: human-associated habitat; feature: feces | place: USA | collected 1985/1987 | reverse complement strand
GCGGCCATGTGGGCGAGATGACCACCATGGCGCTGGTGCCGCAGGTGGTGGACGCAGTGGATCTGCCCGTCATTGCGGCGGGCGGCATTGCCGATGGCCGTCAGCTGGCAGCAGCCCTGGCACTGGGTGCCTGCGGCGTGCAGGTGGGCACCTGCCTGCTGGTGAGCCAGGAGTGCCCCATCCACGAAAACTACAAGGCTGCCCTGCTCAATGCCAAGGACAGCGACACCATCGTGACCGGACGCATCGGCGGTTCCCCGGTCCGGGTGCTGAAAAACCGGATGAGCCGTGAATATGTCCGGCAGGAAAAGGCCGGTGCCGATAAGATGGAGCTGGAAAAGTTCACCCTGGGCAGTCTGCGCCGGGCCGTGTTTGAAGGCGACACCTCCACCGGCAGTCTGATGGCCGGTCAGGTGGCCGGAATGCTCCACGAAGTGCGCCCTGTGGCGGACATTCTGGATGACCTGTGGAACGGCGGGAGGCAGCGTATCCACGCGCTGAGCGAGGAATGCTGACGCTTGGAAAGAAACCCCTGTCTGTGCCCATCCTGCAGGGCGGCATGGGCGTGGGCGTTTCTCTGGGCGGGCTGGCCGGTGCCGTGGCGGCCTGCGGCGGCATGGGGTGCATCTCCACCGCCGATGCAGGCTACCGGGAGCCGGACTTTGCCCGTGACCCGGCCAGAGCCAACCACCGCGCCCTGACCGCTGAGATCCGGAAGGCAAAGCAGATCGCAAACGGTGCCGGTATGGTGGCCATCAATGCAATGGTGGCCACGCAGGACTATGCCGCTGCCATCCGCACCGCGGTGGAAGCGGGCGTGGACGCTGTGGTGTCCGGTGCTGGTCTGCCGCTGGAGCTGCCCGGCCTTGTGAACACGATGGAGGTTGCCATCGCGCCCATCGTTTCCAGCGGGCGGGCGGCAAAGCTCATCCTGCGCCGCTGGGCCAAGGAGTTCGGCCGCACCGCTGATTTTGTGGTCATTGAGGGCTGCAAGGCAGGCGGTCATCTCGGCTTTGCGGAGCAGGACCTGTTCTCCGGAACCTGTCAGACACTGGATGAGATCCTGCCGGAGGTGCTGGCCGAGGTAAAGCCCTATGAGGCGCAGTTCGGCCACAGCATCCCCGTGTTTGTGGCGGGCGGCGTGTACACCGGGGCCGATATGGCTCACTTTACCAGACTGGGTGCCGCAGGCGTTCAGCTTGCCACCCGCTTTATCACCACCTACGAGTGCGATGCATCCCAGGGATACAAGGACGTTCTGCTGAACGCCGGTTCTGAGGATGTGCGCATCATCCACAGCCCGGTCGGAATGCCGGGCCGGGCGCTGAACACGCCGCTGGTGCAGGCCATGACGGAGGGCAGACGCTTCCCGCCCCGGCACTGTGCCCGCTGCCTGAAGACCTGCGACCCTGCCAAGGTGCCCTACTGCATCACCCATGCACTGATCGAAGCGGTCAAGGGCAACCTGGAGGAAGGACTTTTCTTCTGCGGGGCCAATGTGGGCAGGCTGGACCGGATGTACACTGTCCGTGAGCTGATGGATGAACTTGTGACCGAATGGAGGCAAAACCGATGAAGCTTGCTGTTTTGTATGCCGGCCAGGGTGCCCAGCACCCCGGCATGGGCAAAGAATTTTACGAAGCATCTTCCGCTTTCCGTGCCGCGTTCGACGCTGCAGACCTTCCGTTTGATCTGCACCGCGTCTGCTTCGACGACCCGGACGGCGTTCTGAATCAGACCGAATACACCCAGCCCTGCATGGTGGCCTTTGCCTGCGGCGTATCCGCCGTTCTGGCCGAGCAGGGGGTCAAGCCCGCTTATGTGGCCGGTCTCTCTCTGGGCGAATATTCCGCGCTGGAAGCCGCCGGTGTATTCACCGCCAAGCAGGCCATTGAGCTGGCAGCCTATCGCGGCAAAGCCATGGCCGACGCGGCCAGCGGCATCGACTGCGGCATGACCGCAGTGCTGAACCTCAACCGGGTCCCCCTTGCAGAATGCTGTGAGCAGGCATCCGCGCTGGGCTGTGTGCAGATCTGCAACTACAATTGCCCGGGCCAGCTGGTCATTGGCGGCGAAAAGGCCGCAGTGGACAAGGCTGCAGAGCTTGCAAAGCAGGCCGGTGCCCGCCGGTGCATCCCGCTCAAGGTGAGCGGCCCGTTCCACACCCGTCTGATGGCTCCCGCCGGGGATGCACTGGCAAAGCGCTTTGCCGCCGAACCCTTTGGCGAAATGAGCGTTCCGGTGCTGTTCAACTGCCTGGGCCGTGAAAAAGCCGAGAGCGACAGCATCCCGGCCCTGCTGGTGCGGCAGGTACAGAGCAGTGTCTACATGGAGGACACCCTGCACCGTCTGGGTGAGCTGGGTGTGGATCACATTCTGGAGGTCGGCCCCGGCAATGCGCTCTCTGGCTTTGTGAAAAAGACCCTGCCCGGTGTGACTTGTGTGTCGGTGGAGACCCCGGCGCAGCTGGACACCGTTTTGAACGCATGGAAGGAAGAACAATGAACGAAGAAACCATCATCCGTACCGCCGTTGTGACCGGCGGAAGCCGGGGAATCGGCCGGGCCGTGTGCGTACAGCTTGCCCGGCAGGGCTGCCATGTGGTGGTCAACTACTGCCACGGCGAAGCGGCCGCCGCCGAGACCGTGTCTCTCTGCAGGGCCGAAGGCGCGCAGGCTGTGGCCGTGCAGGCCGATGTTTCCACCGCCGAGGGCTGCAAAAAGCTCTTTGAGGAAGCAGGAAACGCCTTTGGCCGGGTGGATATCCTTGTGAACAATGCAGGCATCACCCGGGACAGCCTGATCCTGCGCATGTCCGAAGCAGACTTTGATGCTGTGCTGGACGCAAACCTCAAGGGTGCGTTCCTCTGCTGCAAGGAAGCGGCCCGCCGGATGGTGCGCCAGCGCTGGGGCCGGATCATCAATCTGAGCAGCGTCGTTGCCCTGCGGGGCAATGCAGGCCAGACGAATTACGCCGCCAGCAAGGCCGGGCTCATCGGCCTGACCAAAAGCCTGGCCCGGGAGCTGGCCAGCCGCAATGTGACAGTAAACGCTGTTGCGCCCGGCTTTATTGAAACTGATATGACCGCCGCCCTGCCGGAGGCTGTCCGCACCGAAATGGCAAAGGACATCCCGGCAGGCCGCGCAGGCCAGCCGGAGGACGTGGCAAACGCGGTGGCGTTTTTTGCCGCAGAACAAAGCAGCTATCTCACCGGGCAGGTGCTCTGTGTGGACGGCGGCATGGCAATGTAAAAGGAGAAATTCTCTATGGAAAAACGCAGAGTCGTGATCACCGGTCTGGGCACCGTGAACCCGCTGGGCAACACTGCTGCCGACAGCTGGGCTGCCGCAAAGGCAGGCCGGTGCGGCATTGGCCCCATCACCCAGTTTGACACCACCGATTTCAAGTGCAAGCTGGCCGGTGAAGTGAAAAACTTTGACCCCGAGACCGTTGTGGACAAAAAGGAAGCCCGCAAGATGGCCCGCTTCACCCTGCTGGCACTGGCTGCTGCAGCCGAGGCCATTGCCGACAGCGGCCTGAACACGGAAGCAGAGGCCAAAAACATCGGTGTGGTCCTTTCCAGCGGCATTGGCGGCCTACCCACCATCGAGGAGCAGCACACCCGCGGGGAAGAGAAAGGCATGGAGAAGGTCAGCCCCTACTTTGTGCCCATGTCCATTGCCAACATGGCGGCGGCACAGGTGGCCATCCGCTTTGGCCTGAAGGGCATGTGCACCTGCCCGGTCACGGCCTGCGCCGGCGGCACCAATGCTGTGGGCGATGCCTTCCACCGCATCCGGGACGGTTACGAGACTGCCATGGTCTGCGGCGGTGCCGAAAGCTGCATCAGCCCGCTGGGCATCGGCGGTTTTACCAGCATGAAGGCCCTTTCCACCGCCACCGACCCGGATGCTGCCAGCCTGCCCTTTGATGCCCGCCGCGGCGGCTTCGTGATGGGCGAGGGCAGCGGTGTGCTGGTTCTGGAAGAGCTGGAGCACGCCCGGGCACGCGGTGCGCATATCTACGCCGAGGTGGTAGGCTATGGTGCCAACTGCGATGCTTACCACTTTACCGCACCGGCTCCCGGCGGCACAGGTGCCATCGACTGCATGAAGCTGACACTGGCCGATGCAGGTATTGCCCCGGAGCAGGTGGATCACATCAACGCCCACGGCACCGGCACCCACATGAACGATGCCTGCGAGACGGCTGCCATCCATGCCGTGTTCGGTGAGCACGCAAAGCAGCTGACCGTGGTCAGCACCAAGAGCATGACCGGCCACCTGCTGGGCGGTGCGGGCGGCATCGAGGCCGTGTTCACTGCACTGGCCCTGCGAGACCAGTTTGCCCCGCCCACCATCCACTACGAGCAGCCTGACCCGGAATGCGATCTGGACTATGTGCCCAATGCAGGCCGTGCGCAGGCCATGACCTACGCACTGAGCAACAGCCTGGGCTTTGGCGGGCATAATGCCTGCATCGCCCTGCGCAGATGGGAGGGCTGAGCCATGGCAGAACCGCGCACCGTGCGGGAGAACGCAAACGCCCTGAACAGTGAGCAGATCGCAGCCCTTCTGCCCCACCGCTATCCCTTTGCTCTCGTGGACCGTATCCTGGACTACGAGCCGGGGCAGTGGGCCATTGGCCGCAAGTGCGTATCCCGCAATGAAGAATTCTTCTGCGGTCACTTCCCGGGCCAGCCGGTCATGCCAGGGGTGCTGATCCTGGAAGCACTGGCCCAGACCGGAGCCGTGGCGGCGTTGAGCGTTCCCGAAAACAAAGGCAAGCTGGCCCTCTTCGGCGGCATCAAAAATGCCCGCTTCCGCAAGCAGGTCACCCCAGGGGATGTTCTTACGCTCCATTGTGAGCTGGTGGAACAGCGCGGCCCTGTGGGCATCGGGAAAGCGTCTGCTTATGTGGATGGCAAGTGCGCCGCCACAGCGGAGCTGACCTTTGTGCTGACCGAAGCAAATACAGAGGCTTAAGGCGCTTTGTGCGCAGCAATCGCCCCCAGAATATCCTTGTAACACAAAAGGCAGGGTGTCACCGTGATGGTGGTATCCTGCCTTTGTTCGTTCCTGTTTACCGTTCTGAGTAGTCCTTCCGCAGAACCTCTTGCAAACAAAAAAAGTACCCGAACCCTTTCTCGTAAAGAATCGGGTTCGAGTACGAACTGTATGGTGGACGGTACAGGACTCGAACCTGTGACCTCCTGCACGTCAAGCAGATGCTCTACCAGCTGAGCTAACCGTCCAGATGTCGTATCGACTTGAATATAATACCACATTTTTCGCGCAATTGCAAGGGCTTTTTTGAAAAAAGTCTGCCTTTTCCGTTTTTTGCCCCGAGGGATTGGCGCAAAGGCCCCTTTGCGGGGGCTGGCAGGGGAGAGGTGCTCAGAGCGCCCGGCGGATGATGTCGTAGAGGATGGGCTTCATGTTGTCGATGTTGTCAGGCTTGCCCTCCAATACAGAGGTGTAGCACACCGATATGCACATACTGCCCAGGGCGGTGATGCGCTGGTAGATCTCCCGCTCAGTGCGGCCCGCCATCTCGGGGCTGCACATCACGGTCTGGAGGACCTTGCGCATCAGCGGCTCGGCCTCGCCGCTGGCTTCGATCTGATCCAGCCCGGGCCAGACAAAGCTGCGCTCCAGGAAGCGGAGCATCAGGGTGTCCGCGCGCAGGGCTTCGATGATATGGTCGATGACAAAGATCATCTGGTCGGGGAAGCTGGTAAGCTCGGCGGCGTGCTGCTCGGCGGCGGCACAGGCGTTGTCCAGCAGCTGGTAGCTCACCCGGGCCAGCAGGGCCTGCGTGACCGAACCCTTATCGGCAAAATAGAGGTAGAATGTGCCCTTGCCCACCTTGGCGCGGGAGGTGATATCCTCCACGCTGGTCTTGGAGGTGCCCCGCTCCAGAAACAGCTCGTAAGCTGCGTCCAGAAGCGCACGGCGCTTTTCCTGTTTCTTTCCTTCCACGGTGCTCATAGCTTGCTGCATCCTCTTTTCTGACGTTGTTTTGTCGTGTAAACAATATTTTAGCAGGGAGAAGGGAAGAGCGCAAGAGCAAAAGCCCCCGGACAAGCTATACAATTTTTGCTTTGTGATAAGAAAACTGACTTTTGGTCATTTTCTATCTTGACACCTTGCGTCGATTGGTTATAATAGTGCTTGCTCAGAAATGACCACGGGTCATTTTAGGGCAGATCCAATCAACTTTCGTATGGAGGGTTCCCATGAAAAAGATCGCACAGAGCATCGTGCGTCTGCGCAAGCTGATCTTAACAGTAGCGGTCCTGCTGTTGATCCCTTCCGCAATCGGCGCGGTTGCTACCCGCATCAACTATGATGTCCTGACCTATCTGCCGCAGGAGCTTGACTCCATGATCGGCGAGGTAGCGCTTGAGGACGACTTCCATCTGGCCTCCACCGGTATGATCACGGTGGAAGGCCTGCCTACCAATGAACTGATCGCCATGAAGAAGGACATTGATGCGGTGCCCGGTGTCACACAGACCTTCTGGCTCAGCGATGTCATCGACCCCAGCATCCCCACCGAGATGCTGCCCGCGGATGTCCAGCAGTTCATGTTCGGTAAAAATGATTCCACCATGCTCATCGTCCGGTTTGATGCGCCCAGCGCCAGCGACGAGACGATGAACGCCGTCAAGCAGATCAAACAGGTGCTGCGGCACGACTGCTACTTTGGCGGCATGAGCGTCATTCTGCAGGATACCAAGGCGCTGATCAATGAAGAGATGCCGCTGTACATCCTGTGCGCTGTGGGTGCCAGTATGCTGGTGCTGTTCCTCTCGCTGGAGAGCACCATCACGCCTGTGCTGTTCATGCTGGGCCTGCTGTTCCCCATTGCGTACAACTTTGGCACCAACATCTTCCTGGGTCAGATCAGCTACATCACCCAGGCGCTTTCCACGGTGCTGCAGTTGGGCGTGACGATGGACTTCTCCATCTTCCTGCTCCATCGTTATCAGGAGGAAAAGGAACTCCGCTCCTCCAACGAGGAAGCCATGGTGACCGCCATCTGCAAGACCATGACCTCCATCACCGCTTCCTCCCTGACCACCATTGCGGGCTTCCTGGCACTGTGCGCCATGCGGCTGACGCTGGGCCGCGATATCGGTGTTGTTATGGCAAAGGGTGTGGCGCTGGGTGTCATCTGCACCATCGTCATTCTGCCTGCTTTGATCCTGACCTTTGATCAGCAGGTCGAAAAGTACAAGCACCGCACCATCGTGCCCAAGCTGACCAAGCTCAGCTACTTTGTTTCCAAGCACGCAATGCCCATCGTGGTCGTCTTTCTTGTGCTGCTGGTGCCCTTTGTGGTGGCCCAGCAAAAGACTGAGGTCTACTACACCCTGTTCGACTCGCTGCCCCAGGATCTGACCGGTATCGTTGGCACCAACAAGCTGGGCGAGGACTTTGGCATGACCACCTCCCACTTTATTCTGGTGGATGAGGACCTGACCGCAACGCAGGTATCTGACCTCTGCGATGAGCTCAAGGACGTGGACGGCATCACCCAGGTGGTGAGCCTGGATTCCATCACCGGTCCGGGCTTTCAGACCGAACTGCTGCCCGACAGCGTGACCGAGATCCTGCAGTCCGGCGGCTACAAGCTCATTCTGGCCAACAGCTCCTATAAGACCGGCACCGATGCCATCAACAACCAGCTGACCGAGATGAACGACCTTATCAAGGCGGTTGACCCCAACGGTGTCATCACCGGCGAGGGTGCCATGACCAAGGATCTGATCGAGGTTGCGGACGTGGATTTCAAGAACGTCAACGTCTGGTCGATCATGGCGGTCGCTGCCATCATCCTGATCTCCTTCCGGAGCCTGTCCATCCCTGTGCTGCTGGTTGCCAGCATCGAGGCCGCCATCTCCATCAATATGGGCATCCCGTACTTCACCGGTACCCAGCTGCCCTTCATCGCCAGCATCGTCATCGGCACCATCCAGCTGGGCGCGACTGTGGACTACTCCATCCTGATGACCACCCGTTATCACGAGGAGCGCAGCTATGGCCGCACCCCGCAGGAAGCTGCCCAGCAGTCGCTGGAGCACTGCAGCCAGTCCATCCTGACCAGCGGCCTGACCTTCTTTGCCGCAACCGTCGGCGTGGCCGCCATTAGTAAGATGGAGCTGCTGCAGAGCATCTGCCGGCTCATCTCCCGCGGCGCACTGATCAGTATGGCTGTCATTCTGGTCGTTCTGCCCGCCGCCCTGATGCTGCTGGACTGGGTCATCCGCCACACCACCATGCACTGGCTGGTCCCTGAATCTTCCAACGCCAAGAAGTCTGATAAGGAGTAATTACCATGAAAAAATCGCTTCGTTTCGCCAGTGCGGCGCTGGCGCTGACTCTCGCCGCAGGCATGACCCTGCCCGCCTTTGCAGCCGCCAAGGCCGATTATTCCAAGGATGAGACGGTCTACGCCGTGATGAACGCCGACGGCTCCATCAAGTCCACCACCGTCAGCGAGCACCTGTACAGCGCTTCCGGCCTGTCCAATGTCACCGATGAGAGCACTCTGACCGATATCCAGAACACCGAGAGCGATGCCGCGTTCACCCAGGACGGCGAAAAGCTGGTCTGGAACACCGACGACACCGACGTGTACTATAAGGGCAATACCGACAAGGCCCTGCCCATCACCGCAAATGTCACCTATACGCTGGACGGCGTGACCGACAGCCTTGAGAACCTGATCGGCAAGAGCGGCCACCTGACCGTGACCGTCGACCTGACCAACAACGAGACCGGCACCGTGACCGTCAACGGCAAGGAGCGCACCGTTGTCACCCCGCTCATCACTGCTGTGGGCGTGATCTTTGGTCAGGATGCCACCAACCTGAGCGCCGAGCACGGAATGCTGGAATCTGCCGCCAAGAGCAGCGTGGCCGCTTTCGTCTGCCTGCCCGGCGTGAAGGACTCTCTGGACGGCCTGCTGCCCGATGACCTGTCCACTGTGGAGGATTATCTGCAGGACAGCGTCACCGTGGAAGCCGATGTTGAGAACCTGACCGCACCGCAGGTCATGCTGGCCTGTGCCACCAACGCCGATGCGCTGGGCACCAATGCCTTTGACCTGAGCAGCCTCAACGAGCTGACCGATGGCATCAGCCAGCTGAACGATGCCATGAACCAGCTGATGGATGGTGCCGCCCAACTGGTGGACGGTGCTTCCCAGCTGGCCAACGGTACCCTGGCCCTGCTGGACGGCGCTTCTCAGCTGAACAGCGGTGCTTCTGCCCTGGACGATGGTCTGGGCCAGCTGACCAACGGTCTGGATACCCTGAGTTCTAATAACGCCGCCCTGCAGGCCGGTGCCCAGCAGGTGGCCGATGGTGTTCTGGCCTCTGCCAACAGCACCCTGATGGAGGGCGGCCTGATCGACACCCCCATGACCTGGGACAACTACGCTTCCGTCATTGACGAAGTGCTGACCATGAACGAAAAGACACTGGCCGCTGCCCGCAAGAAGATGGTGCGCACCGTCTGGGAGCAGGAGCCCAGCTTCAAGGACAGCCAGCTGGACATTGCCCTGTATCTCTCCGCTACCAAGACCAACCACGACCTGGAAGCGGCTCTGCGGCTGATGCAGAGCTACGACCCCTCCATGTTCAGCGCCATGCTTGATCTGAGCACTGCCAGCGCCAGGCAGACCGTGCATGACGAGCTGAAGTATCAGGCTGAGAACAGCCAGGATATCGCAGATGTCCGTGCCCTGAAGAACAGCCTGGCGCAGATCCAGTATTTCGTGTCCAGTGTCAACCAGTACACCAACGGTGTTGCCACCGCTGCTGACGGTGCCCACTCCGCAAAGGACGGTGCCGCCCAGCTGGCCGATGGCACCAAGACCCTGTATGACGGCGTGACCACCCTGAATGATGGCGCAGGCCAGCTCAGCGATGGCACGGTCCGGCTGAACGATGGCCTGAACCAGTTCAATGAGGAGGGCATCTCCAAGCTGACCGGCGCTCTGGACGAGGAGCAGATCCATGGCCTGAAGACCGTGCTGGACGAGATGACCAGCCGTCTGGAGGACTACACCAGCTTTGCCGGTAAGTCCGAGGATGCTTCCGGCAGTGTGAAGTTCATCTATAAGACCGGTGAGACGGTCGCCGCTGCGGATGTTACCGCCCAGACCACCGCCGATGTGCAGGAAGGCAACTTCTTCACCCGCCTGTGGCAGCGGATCGTGAACCTGTTCAAGTTCTGAAAAAACGGCGTGCCTGCTTGACAAGCCGCCGGAGATTGACTATACTACAAATAGATTCGTCAAGAAAAATGACCGCTCAGGCACTGAAACGTTGAGGCGGTCATTTTTTATGCCAATTTTAAGGAGACCACAGCATGGCAGAGAGGGAATTGTATCCGGACGGGGAACAGCGCCGCCGCATCATGGATTTTATTATGGCGGCCGGTCAGGCCCTTTTGGAGAACGGGGCAGAGGTGTTCCGGGTGGAGCAGACCATGGAGATCATGGCGGCCAGCTTCCACCTGCGGGAGTTCCATGTCTATGTGCTGACCAACGGCATTTTTGCCAGCGCAGGCACGGCGGAGATGAGCGAGGTGCGCAACGTGCCCACCCGTACCACCCACCTGGGGCGGGTGGCGGCGGTGAATCAGCTTTCCCGCCAGATCGCGTCCGGGGAAGTGGAGACCGTCGCCGAGGCCGAGACCCGGCTGGCTCAGGCCAGGTGCATCCCTTTTCCAAAGGACTGGGTGCAGCTTGCGGCGGGCATGGGCGGCGCATTCTGCTTTGCGCTGATCTTTGGCGGCGACCTGAAAGCCGGGCTTGCCGCCGCTGCGGCCGGTGTTGCGGCCAACGCCTATCTACTGTTCTGCGGGCGGCGCGGCGTGGGGGGCGGGTTTCGCACCATCTCCACCGCCGCCCTCATCACCCTGTGCTGTATTCTGGGCTGCAGCCTGCTGGGCACTGAGTCCAGCCACGCCATCATCGGCACCCTGATGATCCTGACCCCCGGTATCGCCTTTACCATGGGCATCCGGGATTTTGTGCAGGGCGATTACCTGTCCGGCACCATCCGGATGATCGACGCACTGCTCATTGCGGCCAGCATCGCCATCGGCACCGGCCTTGTGCTGAGCCTCTATGCCTTTTTGAAGGGGGTGGCCGTGGTATGACAGAACTTCTTTTCACCGGGGAGCAGCTGGGCCGTCTGGCCCTGCAGTTCCTGCTGGCCGGGGCGGGCACCCTGAGCTTTGCCATCCTCTTTGCCTGCCCCAGGCGCACCCTGCCCTACTGCGGGCTGGTGGGCGCAGTGGGGTGGCTGGTATACGAGATCGCGGAGCTGTTCGGGATGGAAGCCTTTGCAGCCTCGCTGCTGGCGGTCATTCCGCTGACGCTGCTGGCCCGCATCCTTGCGATGACCCTCAGAGCACCGGTGACGGTGTTCCTGCTCACCGGCATCTTTCCGCTGGTGCCCGGTGCGGGCATCTATTACAGTGCCTACTACTTCATTCAGGGCAACAACGCTTTGGCGCTGGCAAACGGCATCTCTACCTTCAAGATCGCCGTGGCGCTGGCCGTGGGCATTGCGCTTGTGCTGGGCATCCCCCTGCCGCAGAAACGCCGATAAAACAAAAACGAGACCGCCCACCGGGCGGTCTCGTTGGTTATGCAGGAGCATTCAACGGCAGAACGCAATGGAAAGGCAAAAACACCGAGCCAAAATGTATATATACATTAAGAACGGACCGCTGTATGTATAAATGTTTTCAAAAGGGTTTCATTTGTTCCGATTTTTTGCACAACACTTGACTTTTTTATTTGTACAACATATACTAATTCTGTTCCTGGATGACACGATGAAGCGCATCGTGCCGGGAAAGTGAAAAAATATACAATCAACAGAGGAGTGTTTGAATATGAAAAAGATCAATCGCCGCAGCTTTCTGGCTGCCGCTGGTCTGACCGCTGCCGCTCTGGCTCTGACTGCCTGCGGCGGTTCCGCCTCCAGCACCGCTTCTTCCACTGCAAGCAGTGCAGCTTCTTCCACCAGCGCTGCCGCTGAGCTGACCACCGTTGAGGCTGGCAAGCTGACCATGGCCACCAACGCCACCTTCCCTCCGTACGAGATGACCACCGACTCCGGTGAGATCGAGGGCATCGATGTGGACACCGCCAAGGCGATCGCTGAGAAGCTGGGCCTGGAGCTGCAGATCGATGATATGGACTTCGACGCAGCACTGCTGAGCGTGCAGCAGGGCAAGGCTGATATCGTCATGGCTGGCGTTACCGTGACCGATGAGCGCAAGGCTGTGATGGACTTCTCCGACAGCTACGCCACCGGCATCCAGTCCATCATTGTGCCGAACGGCTCTGACATTGCTTCTCCCGATGATCTGGCAGGCAAGAAGATCGGCACCCAGCGCGGCACCACCGGCTACATCTACTGCTCTGATGACTTCGGCGATGACGCTGTGGTCGCATACGACGACGGCCTGACCGCTGTGCAGGCTCTGAAGAATGGCCAGGTCGATGCAGTTGTCATCGACAATGCCCCTGCAAAGGAGTACGTTGCCGCCAACCCCGGCCTGAAGGTGCTGGACACCAGCTACGCCGAGGAGGATTACGCCATCGGCATGGCAAAGGGTTCTGCACTGGAGGACGCTGTCAACAAGGCTCTGGAGGAGCTGAAGGCTGACGGCACCCTGCAGGCCATCGTGGACAAGTACATCAACGCAAACTAAGCTGCGTGCCCTGTACCATTTCCGTACCCAAGGAGGCGCCCCGCTCCGGGGCACCTCTTTTTTTAGAAAAAAGTGGTTACAATTTATTGACAAACAGAAAGCGAGGATGTGAATGGCTGCGCAATACGAACTGCTCAAAGAGCTGCTCAACAGCGGCACAAAGCTAAGCTTTGGACAGGATTTCTTTTTTAAGTTTTATCAGGCCTTTCTGCTGAAGGACCGCTGGATGCAGTACATCAACGGTGTGGGCACCACCCTGCTGGTCACCGCACTGGCGCTGGCGCTGGGCGTGGTGCTGGGCAGCGTGGTGGCGCTGGTGCGCGTGACCCACGACCAGCAGCGCCCCGGCCACAAAAATGCGGTGCTGGGC
>OHSI01001316.1_pt1 | contig 13140 bp, 10 predicted proteins | sample 1578641 | NCBI WGS metagenome assembly OHSI01 (sample SAMEA3879535, study PRJEB24766) | human gut metagenome | biome: human-associated habitat; feature: feces | place: USA | collected 1985/1987 | reverse complement strand
GTTGTTTTTAGATTTTTCAATATATTTCTTTAGATATTCCATAAAAATATGTTATATGCTTATGAAATTGTGTTATCTTCTGACATTCGTCCGGTACTTTATATCAAAAACAGGAACCAATTCATGCAAAAAATGAACCGGTTCCTGTATTTATCAGCTTTTATGAGAAGTATACAAGCTCATCCTGCGGCTTCTCGGCAGGCTCGATGGAAACCGGATAAAGCACCGGTCCCTTTCCCTTATACTCTCTTGCAAACTCCACATGCACCCTTGCGGTGATGGTAATCCACGATTTGTGAGGAATACTGCTCTCATCCTCATACTTGCACTTAAAGCCTATAAAGGTCACGTCCTCTATACAGCAGGTCATCGCAAACCTGCCCGGTACCATAACACCCTTTCGAAGCTTATCAGGATTGTATACAAGGGCAAGAAATTTGACAACCTTGCCGTCGTACTTCTTGTAATTTTCCATGGCATCCATATACCAAATGGCATAATCTGCATCTGAAAGCTCAATCACATCCTGATTTATATCAAACGGCAGCTCCTCCGGACGCTCATCAATAGTACCGTCCTTGCGTTCGTAGACTATCTGGGCTTTGCGGTTGATATTCTTTATGGTACGCCTTAAGTGTCCTCTGTCTGTATCATCATCCGTCCTGTTAAATATGACAACATCACTCGCAAATACCTGTTCCTGCATCATCGCGCGCATATTGTTCATATAAAGGTCAAATGTGGTGGAATCAACTGTGGCGAGTGACTGCACGATAACCCAGCCCTTTGGCAGCTCGGCCTCTATTATTTTATCAATGCCCCATGTGCCGTTGTACTCGATAAACACCTGTTCAGGCAAATACTGCATGTTGAGCTCATTCAGCTTTGCAGCTGTAAACTCATCCTCCGAGTCGATCTCTGCAACCTGGATATTGGCAGCCTTTAGCTTATCCATATCATACTCCACATCACCATCCTCGCACATAATGATAAGCCCCTTTGAGCCATTAGCGAAATCATTCTCGAAAATGGTATCCTTAATCAGTGAAGTCTTGCCACTGTCCATGAATCCGGTAAATAAATATACTGGAATCTCTTCAGCCATTTTGTTAGTTCCTTTCTGATTATTGTGTAACTATGTTAAATACATTTAAGCAAGTCCGAAGAGCTCTTCAAGCTCATGCTCGTGGATATCTGTTCCGATAACAACGATACGTCCTGTATAGTCAGGCTCGCCATCACGAATCTCGTACTCGCTCGGAACCATATCAAAGTAAATCCACTTGCCGTCTGTGCCCTCTACCATGCCCTTTGAACGAAGAATCTTGTCATCTTCCACAAACTGCTTAAGGATTTCTTCGAGCTTAGCGCGCTCAAACTTGTGAGGTGTCTCCTTGCCCCAGCTTGTAAATACATCATCAGCATGATGATGTCCGTGCTCATGATCATGGTCATGACAGCCGCAGGTGCAGCCCTCGCCGTGCTCGTGGTGATGTTCATGCTCATCATGATCGTGGTGATGCTCATGCTCATCATGGTCATGGTGATGATGATGCTCTGCCTCATCCTGTGCATGACGTGCCTCAGCAAGCACCTTCATCTCGAGATTGTCCTGACCTTCCATAGTCTTAAGAATCTGCTCTCCTTTAATAGCATCCCAATCAGTAGTGATAACTGAAGCCTTTGGATTTAAAGCCTGAATCTGCTTTACACAAAACTCAAGCTGCTCAGGTGTAGCATTCTGGCTACGGCTTAAGATAACTGTTGTGGCATACTCTATCTGGTTGTTGAAAAACTCACCGAAAGCCTTCATCTGCTTGCTTGCCTTAAGTGCATTTACCACTGTAACAAGTGCATTAAGCTTGACCGGCTGCTCTTTTTCGATATCTATAACAGATTTCATGACATCTGATAATTTACCCACGCCTGATGGCTCAATTAAGATACGGTCCGGATGATACTTCGTAATAACCTCATTTAAATTCTTACCAAAATCACCAACCAGTGAACAGCAGATACAGCCTGAGTTCATCTCAGTAATCTGAATGCCGGCATCCTTTAAAAAGCCACCGTCTATACCAACCTCACCGAACTCATTCTCTATGAGAACTATCTGCTCACCCTTAAAAGCCTCATCTATCATTTTCTTGATAAATGTAGTCTTTCCAGCTCCAAGGAAACCTGAAATAATGTCAATTTTTGTCATTGTAATTCACTCCTTTTCTTTTCACTAAGTCCTATTTTACTAGCAATAATACAAATATGCAAATTAAATTTTTATTATTAAATTATGTTGACACATAACAAAAGAACTACCGCACGCGGTAGTCCTCTCTAATACATTAATTGTATTTTCTTTTTCTAGCTGCTTCAGATTTCTTCTTACGCTTTACGCTTGGTTTCTCGTAATGCTCACGCTTACGGATCTCCTGCTGGATGCCTGCTTTTGCACAGTTTCTCTTGAATCTGCGTAATGCGCTATCTAAAGTCTCGTTTTCTTTAACTATTACACTAGACATAACCTAAAACCTAACCTCCCTCCAGTTGTGTATTGTGCATCAACTGTTAGGTATCTATACTTAATTGCACTAACATGTATTTTATCAAAATATCCGGATTTGTCAAGATAAATCCGGATATTTTTTAAAGAAATTATTATTTTAATTATATCAGGTAAAACATCACTCCAAAATGACTCTAATCAAGCTTGATAAAGATTGATGTTTCCTTTTTCAGTGAATCTGCAATCTCATAGTTTTCATCCATCTTGTGTGAGATATTGTCCATATCCTCAACAATAAGCTGTGTACTGTCAGCCGCTGAAACCACTCCGTTCACACCCTCATTTATAGCATGTGAAATGGTGTTGATTGAAGAAGAAATCTCAAGCATGGACTGCTTCAGTGAATCAGTCTTCTCCTTGAAATCAGTCATGGTACCCTCAATGAATGAAGCCTTGTCATTGTACTCCACACCGGACTCAACAAATCTCTCAAACTCCGGAAGAATCGAATCATTAATATAGCTGACAAGACCATTGGCGTTGTCAGAAAGATTGTTAACCGAATTGGTAACAACCGCATTGATACGCTGGATATTGTTGGCTGCCTCCTGGCTGGCTGCAGCAAGCTGGCTGATCTCACTGGCTACAACCGCAAAGCCTCTGCCTGCCTCTCCTGCCCTTGCTGCCTCAATAGAAGCATTTAATGCCAGCAGATTGGTCTGACTTGCAATGTTTAAAATATCATTGGTAAGTGAATTGACCTGCTTTACGCTGTTGCTATCCTCAATAGCCTTCTGCAATACCTCGAGAATCTCCGAAACCTTCCTGTCTGTTGACTCCATGTTTGTACGTGCAACAGACTCCATTGACTGTGCATGGGCCTTCATATCCTTGGTGTATCCGGTCAGTTCATCTGTCTTTTCAGCAATAAGCTCAACCTCTTTTGCCACATTATCTGTGTTGGTATTGATAACAGATGCATTTTCAGAGATATCCTGCATGGTAGCAGACAGCTCCTCTGTTAAAGCCGAAAGATCGGACACACTGCTGTTGCTTGTCTGAACACTCTGACGCACATCATCAACAACCCTCTCCATCCTGGCCGAGTTGGTGACAACAGCCTTGAATATAGCCTGCAGCTTTGTCATAAAGACATTGATGCCCTTGCCTACGGCGTCAACCTCAGCATTGTTGATAGGAGTAACCCTCTGCGTCAAATCGCCCTTCTTGTTATCAATATTGACTATGATGCCGTTGATTTCCTTCTGTGTACGAAGCAGAGGCTTGATAACCATGGTGACAACAGCAAAAACAACAAACAGTAATGCAATTATACTTATTGCAATAGTAAATGTACATGTGACAACAGATGCGCGATAAGTACTTTCGAGGCTCTTTCTCTCCTCCTGTGTAACAGAATTGACATGCTCACGCATTGACGAAATAGCTTTTTCAATGTTATTAGAATATTTTGCAATAGAGCCATTTGCCGTTTTATACGCTTCCTCGTTTTTACCGGCGGCAGAATAGGCCATTACATTGCCACACTCCTTGACCAGGCTTGTATAGTTTTCACAGATAATTCTATAGTTTCTCTTGGTCTCCAAGGTTACATAAGGATTATAATCATCAAGGAGCTGCTTTAGCTTTTCCTCGTGATTTCTCACTTCACTTACAATATCAATCATTGATGATAGATCCGTCGATATAATATGAGCCAGTGCCAGTGTATGAATATTCACAGTCTCCATCTCAATATCATTAAGCATCTCCGTGCCAACCATTGAGGTGTCCACAATCTGAGAAGCAGCATCATTTACCTTTGATAAATTTTTAAGAGATAAACCACTTGAAATAACACTTACAAAGCCTACAACGAAAACAGGAATAAGTATCAATTTTGTACTTAACTTTTTCTTTCCCTTGACCTTTGGTTTGTTATTAACCTTTTGAGCTTTTTTTGTGTTGAGAGTTTTTTTTACTTTTGGTGCTTTTGCAGGATTTGCTGCTTTTGCTTTCACCTTTTTTTGTTTTACTGCGCTATTTTTAACAGCTGCTTTACTTTTTTTTGAATCTAATTTCATGTTATATACCCCTCTACTCAGCTACAGATTGTGTTATCCCCGCAACTAGATTATCCATTATCTCCTGAAGATCTGTATTATCAGGATTACCGGCCGCCATTTTTTCGCCAAACTCCGTCGCAGCATCCCAGTAAGAATTTCCAACTCTTTGGAGCTTTCCGTACTGTGCCTGATCCATAACAGCCATAATAGCAGGAACCTTTTTGACCGCATCATCTGCGGCTGCCGCTTTATTGGCAGGGCCTGCATTCTTCATCTCAAAGCGGAGCTTCTGGTTATCCTCGTTTGTAAACCACTGGGCAAGCTTATTTGCCCACTCAGGATACTTGGTATATGCATTTACAGCCATATATTTATAGCCTTTAAACGATGACATCTGAATCTGCTGTCCGGCACATGTGTATGTAGGCAGCTTTACAGCACCATAATCATCGCCCCATAATTCCTTGATTTTTGCCGCATTCCAGCATCCACTGACACCGGCAATAATACTTCCGTCCTGTACTCCTGCAATAAAATCGTCCTGTACACAGTTCTTAAAACCCGGCTTAGCCGCAATATCAAGCATAGCCTGTGCTATATCAACACCCTTGATGTCCGTGATGATTGCATTCCAGTTGCAGTGGTTTGTCACACCATCATCATTCACGCCAAAATCAAGCCCTGTATTTCCAAAAAATGAATACAGATACCAGCCTGAGCTCCAGTCCATAGTCAAGTACTTACCATTTGCCCCTGCAATGTCGAGCATGCCATCAAGCGTAGCCACATCGCTGTCTGAGAAATAATTCTTATTGTAATACATAAAATATCCATTGTCAGCGGTCAGCGGATATCCATATAATTTGCCATCGATAGTGGCAGCCTCAACCGCACTTTCATCGTTAGCCTTTTTAACGGCATCCACATCCTCTATCTCATAAAGAGCGCCTCCCGCTACCATAGAAGTTATCTGGTCATCCGCTATAGGGAATACATCCGCACCATTATGCACATTTGATAATATATTATCTCTGGCATCAGAATCCTCTGACTCCTCGATAATTATATTAAAATCAGTTCCTTTATTAGCCTCCTTGAAGCTTTCAATCATCTGTGTAGTAATATCCACATCATTCTTCGAACACCAGACGTGCATCTTTACTTCCTTATTCTTCGCTTTATCCGAAGAATTCTCCGTCGTCCCCACCTGTGTATTGTCATGTGATTTATTTGATACTCCGCATCCAGTAAGTAATGAAACCCCAATGGCAGCCACAAGTGTTGCAGCTATTAACCTCTTCATACATATTCATCCTTTCAGTTTAATCTCAATTTATAATTTAGTACAATTTTACCATACTTTCACACAAAAAAATAGGTCTAATTTGATTTTTTTAACAAATTTAGACCTATTTTTTTTAAGGATGCATTTTAAAGCACTATATAAGCATTTTTGTTACTTAATCATACCTGAAAGTGCGTCCTTTACTGAAGCAATAGCATCAGGAATACCTGCCGGGTTCTTTCCACCGGCCTGAGCCATGTTAGGGCGTCCACCGCCGCCACCGCCTACCTTTGAGGCGATTGCCTTGATTAAGTTTCCTGCATGCGCACCGCTCTTTATGGCAGCGTCTGTTGCCATGGCAACAAGATTTACCTTGCCTTCATTTGAAGAAGCAAGCACGATAACTCCCTCGCCAAGCTTTTCCTTGATGGAATCGCCAAGATCACGCAGTCCGTTCATATCAACGCCGTCAACACTTGTTGCAAGAAGCTTGATGCCATTTACATCAACTACCTGATCCATAACATCGCCGAGCGCATCCTTTGCTGCCTTGCTCTTAAGAGACTCATTCTCACTCTGAAGTGCCTTCATCTCAGCCATCAGGTGCTCAAGTCTCTCTTTGAGGTTGGCAGGAGTTGATTTAACAACCTTAGCAGCCTCCTCAAGCTCCTTCTCCATATTGCTGTAGTAAGCGAATACATTGTCGCCTGTGATAGCCTCGATACGTCTGACGCCAGCAGCTACACCGCTCTCCGAAAGAATCTTGAATACCTTGATATCAGATGTATTCTTTACATGTGTACCACCGCAGAACTCCTTTGAGAAATCGCCCATTGATACGACACGTACCTTTTCACCGTATTTCTCGCCGAAGAGAGCCATGGCACCTGTCTTTTTAGCCTCATCGACAGTCATGATATCTGTGTGAACTTCAATAGCTTCGTTGATTTTCTCGTTTACGATATCCTCAACCCTTTTAAGCTCCTCAGCAGTCATAGCAGAAAAATGAGAGAAATCAAAACGTGTTCTCTCAGCATCCTGATAAGAACCTGCCTGCTCTACATGTGTGCCGAGTACCTCACGCAATGCCTTCTGAAGCAGATGAGTGGCAGAGTGATTTCTGCATGTGTTTGTTCTTGTTTTTGTATCAACAGAAAGTGTAGCCTTCTCGCCTGTGCGGATCATACCCTCTGACACATAACCTACATGTGCATATCTGTTGCCGACTACCTTTACAGTATCCTCAACAACAAATGTACCGCTCTCTGTCTTTATGATACCCTTATCACCCTGCTGACCACCCATTGTGGCATAGAAAGGTGTGTTTGGCACGATTACAGAACCCTTATCACCATCTGAAAGAGCCTCGACTACATCATCCGATGTGGTAAGGAAAGCAATCTCAGCTGTGTCAGTAAGCTTGTCATAGCCTGTGAACTCTGTAGTAATTTCAGAATCTATATCATTGTAAACATTGGCATCAGCACCCATATAGTTTGTTTCCTTGCGGGCTCCTCTTGCCTTCTGTCTCTGAGCCTCCATACAACTCTCAAAGCCAGCCTCATCATATGTGAAGCCCTTCTCCTCGAGAATTTCTGCCGTAAGGTCTACAGGGAAGCCGTATGTATCGTAAAGCTTGAATGCATCCTCTCCTGAAAGCACCTTGACCCCGTCAGCCTTCATATGCTCTTCCATATCTGCAAGGATACCAAGTCCCTGGTCGATAGTCTTCGCGAACTTCTCCTCTTCCTGAGTGAGCACTTTAAGGATGAAATCCTTTCTCTCCTCAAGCTCCGGATAACCGTCCTTGCTCTCATCGATGACAACCTGCGCGATTTTGCCAAGGAAGGCTCCCTGTATGCCAAGTGTACGTCCATGCATAGCGGCACGTCTGATGATACGGCGAAGCACATAGCCCCTGCCCTCGTTAGATGGCATAACTCCGTCAGAAATAAGGAATGTAGACGAACGGATATGGTCTGTGATAAGACGGATAGAAACATCGTCCATCTCATCGACATGATATTTCTTGCCTGAAAGCTCGCAGACCTTGTCACGGATAGCCTTCATGGTATCAATATCGAATACCGAATCAACATCCTGCATTACAACAGCAAGACGCTCAAGTCCCATACCTGTATCAATGTTCTTATGCTCAAGCTCAGTGTATCCACCGTGTCCGTCACCGTTAAACTGTGTGAATACGTTGTTCCACACCTCCATGAAACGGTCACAGTCACAGCCTACCTTACAATCAGGCTTGCCACAGCCGTACTTCTCACCGCGGTCGTAGTAAATCTCAGAGCAAGGACCACAAGGACCTGCTCCATGCTCCCAGAAGTTGTCACACTCACCGGTCTTTGGATCTCTGTAGAAACGTGTAATACGATCTCCAGGCACTCCTACTTCCTTAGTCCAGATATCAAATGCCTCATCATCCTCACCGTAGATGGAAGGATAAAGCCTGTCCTTTTCAAGACCGAGCACCTCTGTCAAAAACTCCCATGACCATGCGATTGCTTCATGCTTGAAATAATCGCCAAACGAGAAGTTTCCGAGCATCTCAAAAAATGTAAGATGACGAGCTGTCTTACCTACATTCTCGATATCACCTGTTCTGACACACTTCTGGCATGTAGTCACACGGCGTCTTGGTGGAACCTCCTGTCCTGTAAAATATGGTTTAAGCGGTGCCATACCTGCATTAATAAGAAGCAGACTGTTGTCATTGTGAGGCACCAGTGAAAAACTCTTCATTGCGAGATGTCCCTTGCTCTCAAAGAACTCAAGGTACATACGACGTAATTCGTTAACGCCATAACTCTTCTTCATTACTTGAATCTCCTATTCTTTTGTCTTTGCGTCCTTCATTTTACGAAGCTTTACCCCTATTAAAGCCCCACAAAAACCTATGGCCGCCAAAACAATCATAATAATAACATATTGTGCTACGCACATGAAAAAGTCCCCCATAATTACCCTCCTAAATTTATTGAACTAATTTATTATAAATGAATTTGTGAAATAATTCAATAGTTCTCTCCAAAAGCGAACGTCTGATTTTCACGTTCAATCTCAATCACCCTGTCAGCCATGTCCTTATTGCTCAGCCTCTTTTTGTATTCAGTAATACCGCTGTAGTCCTGCCACATATGCATAGGGAAAACAAACTCTGCCGAGGTATTTTGTAAAAAGAAATCAAACCCCTTGAACTGATACTCCATAAGCTTTGGATCCATCGGGAAAAAAGCCACGTTTATTGGTTTTTCCGAAAGCTTTTTTATCTCATGTCTGAAGGCTCTGCGCACTCTGCCGTTTATCAGATCGCCTGCGCCATCCCACTCCCAGTCGTTTAAATCACCGGCATGAAACAGGCTCACTCCGTTAGAAGTGACGTAAAACGCCACCCCGGCATCGGTGGATCTAAGTGTCATTATATCCAGATCATCCACATGATATGTATTGTCAGGTGAAACAAATGTCACCCTGTCCCTGACAGCGGGATCAATGCCATGCTTTGATAAAAAATGCGGACTGATACGGATATCCTTTGAAAAAACATAATGTATATTCGAATATTTGTCAGTCAGACGCAAAATATCCATATCATAATGATCCTTGTGGCTGTGACTTGCAAACATATAGATTTTTGTATCCGGCTCATAAGATGGCAGCTTTCCGGTAAAATGCATACCCTCCACCTTGTCTCCATCAAAATAATCAAATATAAGCACCTTGTCATCCAGTTCCACAAGAAAACAACTGTGATGTATAAAAATTATCTGCATGTAACCTACTCTCTTTCGCTTTTAAATCAGTCTTTATGTATCATTATGCTATCTTTATGCTATATAGTCAACTTATATTTCGTATAATATAGTAATTAAACTCTAATTACCAATCAATACTTATATGATTAAAGGGTCAAAATACCTTTTGACCCCCATATCATTATATAATTATACAAATCATGCCACCATTTGAGTCATTCACAATCTTTTGCATGGTTTCCTGAAGCTTTATCTGGCACTCATCATCCATCTGCATTATTTTGCTTCTTATTCCGTCCTCCATAAGCTCACCGACAGACTTTCCAAAAATATTAGTCTTCCAGACTCCACTGTCACTGTTTTCACCATTTTTTATGTAATCTATCAGATCCTCTGCCTGTTCCCTGCTTCCGACTATCGGCGCTATCTCGGTCTCGATATTAGCCCTTATCATATGTATTGACGGTGAAATGGCCTTCATTTTTACACCAAACTTGTTTCCATGGGCTATAAGCACAGGCTCCTCCATTCGGATATCAGACAGCTGTGGCATCACAACACCATAACCCTTCTGCTGCACCGATGAAAAAGCATCCTTAATCTTTTCGTACTCATTCTTTTCCTCAGTGAGTGAAAGAATCAGGGAAATCAGCTCCTTTTCCCCGGATACAGTCACACCGCACAGCGCGGAAATATTCTCGTAGTAGTACTTCTCTGCAATCTCAATTTTAACCTTTACCACACCATCAGACAGCCCCATCCCGGCAAGAGATACCACTTTTAATATATCCCCATCCGATTCAGGCATATCAGTGCTCATCTGTGCGACATCCTTCAGTTTTGAAGCCCTTGCAAGAAAAGTCTTTGCATATGTAATTACGGCCTGCTTTACATAATTGTCATAAGGCAGAAGCTGCACCCATTTCGGTATATCATAGTCCACTCTCGTGACTGCAAATTCATATAAGAGCTTTTCCATGATATCTGTAATCTGTCCCATGCAAAGCTTTTCACAGTCTATAGGAATGGCAGCCGCTTTATACTCTCTGCTAAGTGACTCGCACAAAAGTCTCGTTTCTGCTGCAAAAGGCTTTGTAGTATTTACCACAATTACAAATGGCTTTCCTGAAGCCTCAAGCTGCATGACGGTTTCTCTTTCTGCCGCCTCATAGCTCTGTCTTTTTATATCGCCTATGCTGCCGTCAGTGGTTACAAGCACAGCCACTGTCGAATGCTCCTCTATTACCTTTTTTGTTCCTACAACCGCAGCCTCCTCAAAAGGTATATCCTCGTCGAACCATGGTGTTTTGACCATACGCTCGCCGTCCTCCTCGAGATAACCGACAGCATCCCCCACTGTAAAGCCCACACAGTCCACAAGGCGTACCTTCACAGCGCTGCCATCATCCAGACTGATAGTAACCGCATCCTGTGGAATAAATTTCGGTTCAGTCGTCATAATAGTCTTTCCTTTGCCTGATTGCGGCAGTTCATCGACTGCACGCTTTTTAGCATACTCATTGTCCATCTTTGGGATTACACAAAGCTCCATGAAATGCTTTATAAATGTGGACTTGCCTGTGCGCACAGGACCGACGACACCTATGTAAATCTCGCCGTTTGTGCGGCATCTGATATCTTTATATAAATCAAACTCTTTACTGTCCATAGTACTGCCCATAAAAGCTTCCTCCATACACTTTATTCTATAATCAAAGTGTATTCACCTGCTCTTTGAATTATTACACATAAAAAGGCCACAGGCTTCAAAACAGATAACCTGTGGTCTTTTGTAATAATATATAGTATTTTAAACCAAACTACTTAGCAGCCTTTTTCTCACATCCTGCTGTCTTGCTTGTAGAAGTATCAGCTGTTTCTTTAGCATCTGATTTGTCAGAAGCCTCCTCAGGCTCCTCTCTCAGACGTGCATACATCTGCATACACTTGTGGAGCTTCTTTGCAAGCTTATTGTCTATCTGCTCAGGAGTAGCTCTCCACTGCCAGTTGCCACCGGTAGTTGAAGGAATGTTGATACGGGCCTTTGAATCAAGTCCAAGCAGATCCTGCATAGGAACAATAGCCATATCGGCAACTGATGACCATGCCGCACGCATCATGCCCCAGTTGTAGCCCTCCTCCTTTGTGAGGTTTAAGTAATCCTTTGCAAACCTTACGCAATCCTTTGGAGCTGTCTTCATCCAGCCCATAACTGTGTCATTGTCATGGGTACCTGTGTATACAACACAGTGCTGCGGATAGTTATGTGGCAGATAATCGCTATCTTCTCTTGAATCGAAGGCAAACTGGATAACCTTCATGCCAGGGAAGCCTGAATCCTTTAAAAGCTTCTTTACGGAAGGTGTGAGGAAGCCGAGGTCCTCCACGATGATAGGAAGCTTACCAAGCTTCTTCTCAAGCACGTTGAATAAATCCATGCCAGGTCCATCTTTCCATACACCGTTCTTTGCTGTATCATCCTTTGCAGGAATAGCATAGAATGAATCAAAACCTCTGAAATGATCGATTCGTACTATATCATAAAGCTTTGCCATAGCACTGATACGCTTTGTCCACCAGCTGTAGCTGTCCTTCTTCATAACATCCCATCTGAAAAGAGGATTGCCCCAGAGCTGTCCGTCAGCTGAGAAGGCATCAGGAGGACATCCTGCCACCTCGATTGGATTTAAGTCTTTATCGAGATAGAACTGTGTAGGATTAGCCCATACATCTGCTGAATCCATGGCAACATAAATAGGTACATCTCCGATAATTCTTATGCCCTTTTCATTAGCATATGCCTTTAAAGCAGTCCACTGCTTGAAGAAGAGATACTGGAGCATCTTGTAGAAGGCAATATCATCAGCATACTTCTCCTTTGCTTCTTCCATAGCCTCAGGTTTTCTAAACTTGAGAGCATCATCCCACTCGCTCCATGCCACTCCGCCATTGGCATCCTTTAATGCCATAAAGAGTGTGTACTCATCAAGCCACTCTGCCTCTTTACTGCAGAATGCTTCATAATCAGCCGGTGTTTTCTTTGAAAAACGCTCATATGCCTTTCTTAAAAGAGCATATCTGTTGACATACATGATGCCATAGTCTACATACTGTGGCTTTTTGCCCCACTTATATGACTCGCACTCCTTCTTTGTCAGAAGCTTGTCCTTGCATAAAAGCTCCAGATCGATAAAATAAGGATTGCCTGCGAAGCTTGAAAATGACTGGTATGGAGAATCTCCATAGCTGGTAGGACAGATTGGAAGAATCTGCCAGTATGTCTGACCTCCCTTCTCAAGGAAATCGACAAAACGTCTTGCCTCCTTTCCCATAGTTCCAATACCATACTGTGATGGCAGTGATGAGATTGGCATTAATACACCGCTAGTTCTCATGTTATTTTTCCTCCCTTTTGTTGTATACTCATTGTTTGGCTGCGTGAGCCTGTATTTTAAAATAATATATAATATACATATGAAATCATATGATATTTTCGTTTTATTTAGTTATTATAAC
>OHSI01001313.1_pt1 | contig 13182 bp, 16 predicted proteins | sample 1578641 | NCBI WGS metagenome assembly OHSI01 (sample SAMEA3879535, study PRJEB24766) | human gut metagenome | biome: human-associated habitat; feature: feces | place: USA | collected 1985/1987 | reverse complement strand
GCCGTCATCCAGAAAATGAACCAGATTTGTGTAGCCTTTTTCCTTTGCTACCTTGGTGAGCAGTTTTTTCTGATTCCCTATGCTGTAGCTCTCGCCGTCCATGTTATCGTCACGGGAAAGCCTCTCATACAGAAAGGCGGTCACGTCACGGGATTTTTTGTTGTTATTCGACTGTTTCATGCAGTCCTCCTTTCCGGGCAGCCGAACAGCAACACTTGTATTCCACAACAAGTATATCACTGTCTCGCCCTGTTGTCATGTATGCGGCGGAGATATGCCCCGCCGCCTGGGACTACGCCCCCGCAGATTCCGATTTCATCAGGCGCAGAAGAACGCAGCCCAATGTGTTCTGCGGCTCCTCCTTGAATACCGGTTCAACAATAAACGACCTGTTGCCGAAGCGATAGGTCGTTTTCTCATTCAGATCATGTTTTGCTTTTTCGCCAGGTTTTGTCCGCTTTTCCTGCATGGATTACCTCCTTATGGTTGAATTGAAGCTGTGCAGGCGGTCAGAACTTCATGGGAAGAATCTCGTGTCTGCGTCTGCCGTTGTAGATACGGTAGAAGATGTTGATGTAGCGCTTCACGCCGCGCAGTTCCTTTTCTGCCTTGCCTGCCGCATAGATGAGATTGGGCTCATAGCTGCGGAGACTGTAGATCAGGCGATTTTGGTCGTACTCGCCGTGGTACAGCTCCACGAAGTGGACGATTCCCTGAATGATTTCCGCTCTCAGGGAATCGGGATCGCCGCCCCATGCCTCCAGCAGGATGGTCAGCGCTTCCTTATAAAGCTCCGCCCCGGCGCGCCTGAACTCCGCAAAGGCGGTATTGATGCAGAGGATGCGACCCGTGCCGCCGCCGCGCTCAAAGCCCATATGCAGCCCCGCTTCCTCGGTGGCGGCATAGAACTCGCCCGACGCCTTATCCTCTCCGCGAAGATTGGCGCGGAGCCTGGCGCTGGGCGTCAGGGCTGCGGAGTAGCCGGTCTGCATGGCAAACAGCAGGGCTTCATCAGCCTCTGTCATGCCATAGTACACCTTGCAGAGGATCGGCAGGTCGTTGTTGCCGTTCATGTGCTTGCGCGCCACAATAGTATGTTGCCCGTCAAACACATAATAGTGACCGTCACGAAAGCTAACCTTCGGTTCGTTGGCGATACGCTCATTGAACCCGGCCACGATCTTTGCCACACGCTCGGTGTTCAGCTTGCGCTGGTACGCATCGGGAATCTCCAAATCCCGGCTGCTGACCTCCATCAGCTTGTAGAGTGTCTTAATGCTGTTCATTGTCTGTTTCTCCTTCCAATTTGAGAATGTATTGTTTTGGCTCCTGCATGATTTCAATGACCTGATCTTTGTAGTCCGGCTTTTCCAATAGACCGGGGAAGTTCGTAAAAAGCACGTCGCATGTCTCGACCATGTTCCGCGCCGTATAGCGCAGGCTTACCAGTGCCGAATCCTCCGTGACGCGCTTGGAGTCCTTCATATCCTCATAGCTTTTGTCGATAGTCGCATAAGCCTCTTGCTGGCGCTTTGTGCCGCTCCGGGCAGATTCCTTATCTGCTTTGGGCTTCTTTTCCGGGATCACCCTGAGCTGTTCCGCTTTTTCCCGGCGCTCCTCCGGAGATGCGCGGGCGACAGCCGCCACATCGGTTTCTCTGGGCTTAAACTTTCCGAGCAACAGGTCATTCTTGATGCCCGGAAGCACTTCTTCAGCGGCGTCCACACCTTTTGCATACTGATCCGCTCGTTTAACATAGCTCTCACTTGTTCCTGTCTCTGAAGCAATTCGCTCTCTTGTTTTCTGTGCTGCAATCAAGTGGTCATTTTGACCACTTGATTCTGGCAGATTGCTTTTCCGATCTCCTCCATGTGTTTTTTTCTCTGCATCGTAACGCTGCCCGATCAGATATTTCTTCTGCTGGGGCGTAAGATTTCGCCGTCCGAGCTGGTTCTTGCAAATCCAGGAAAGGGCCTCGTAGCGGTTGCTGAACTGCTTTTCATGGGTGCGGAACCCGATGCCCGGATGCGCCTGCGCGATGCGGTAGCGGTTGTGACCGTCCACAATCGTATCGTTCCAGACGATGAGAGGCATGAGCACAAGCCCTTCCTCTAAGATGTTTTCTTCCAGCTGGGAAAGCTCGTCCTCGGTCAGCGGCGGGCATTTCGCCTCGAACTCCGGGTCGATGGTCAGTACGGGATTCATTACGGAGCCTCCATTTCTTCGGGGACGTACAGCCCGAGGGCTTCCTCGATGGCTTCTCCGATCTCGTCCATCTGCTGCCGGGTCATCCTGCCCAGGTACTTCTTCACGCGCCGCTTGTCGATGGTCTTGATCTGCTCCAGCAGCACCATGCCGGGAAGCTCCAGCCCGTGGATGCGCTCGGCGTAGTAATGGGTGGGCTGGGACGGCTTCTTGCCGGCCTTGGACGTGATGGGCGCGACGATCAGCGTGGGGCAGTAGTAGTTGCCGGTGTTGTTTTGCAGGACGACCACAGGGCGGGTGCCGCCCTGCTCGGAGCCTATGTAGGGGTCGAGGTTGGCAAGGTACACGTCGCCCCTGCGGTAAATCCAGTTTTCCTTCATGCGGTTTCTCCGTTCCTTTCTTTCGTTTCTTTCGATATTCCTCAAAGCGAGAAAGCAGGTCATGTCCGGATATCTCTCGCTGTTGTATCTGTCCTGTACGTTCATATTGCGTCTCCTTGTCCTTTGTCATTTTGGTTTTTCGGGTATGTACGCTCTCAATTTGTCCTCGACGCCCCGAGAGCAGGGAGAGCATCAGACGGCGGTGTGCTGCACCGCTCCATAGGAATCGAACCTCCCCGCCTTCATTGTGGCCGGGCCGCGAATTACGGAAGTATCATTGTCCCCAACACCTGTCGTCGCCTCCACCGGGAGCAGCCCGGCTTTTATCGTGTAAGTTGTATCGCTCGCTCATGTGGGTACCCATCAAAGTCAGGGACTTTGATGGGAGAGGAGGAGCAGCGCAGTGATTGAGCTTTCATGCTTTGCATGGAAGCGAAGGATACGCAGCTCGCTCCGATGAGGTCGTGGCGCACTCACGAAAGCGGCTCAGGGGTTCAGCCCATAGCGTTGGGAATGTGCCTGATGCCTGGATATTCAGTTTTCAAGGTTCGCTGAGCCTTGCGGCTCTGAGAAAACTGAATCTCCGTATCCCTTGCGGTGAGATTTGTCCTCTCACCTTTCAATGGACATTTTTTTGCCCTTTGTCAGGTATCACGCAAAATATATTTTTGCTTTTTTGCGGATCAGTGCGATTGCGTCATGAACGCTTTGCCTGGTCATGCCGTGCTCCGCAGCATATGCGGACTGGCTTTTCCCCTCGATGAGGCATTCCCGAAAGATCGAACGCTGGCTGTCCGTCAGCGTTTTGCAGAATGTGTCTGTGAGTTCTGCCGTGAGCACCTCGGAGTCGATGCGCTGCCGCGTATCCAGCAGCCATGCGGCCTCGTCCATGCTTCCGCCGTCGCGGATGGCGTCAAGGCTCAGAACCGGCCCGATGGTCTGCTGTTTTGCGTACTCCCGGCGCATCTGCTTTTCCTGACGGAGCAGCAGCCGCATCACCTCAAGACTGACCTCCGTTTCCTCGCCGGTGGCCTTGATTCTGGCGAAATATCTCTTTCTTCCGTTTTCCTCGATTGCCCAAAGGTCGTAATCGAACTCCTTTAATGTTTTCATGCCGTGATCTCCTTTGAATTTTTGAATTTGGGTGAAATCAAAAATTCGGAGCTCACGGGTAGCGGCAGATGTATTGTTCAAAGCGGCGTTTCATGGAAAAAGTCCTTTCCCGAGCCAAGCCGGGAAAGGACTTTCAACGCCGTACAAAGAAATCGGGCAGCAAAAAAGCGCCGTCAAAGCAGACCGAACCCATTTACCGGTTCAGTCTGACTTTGACGGCGCTTGGCAGTCTCCTCAGAACGAATCTGATTCTCTCCGCTTGCTCGATTAAAAGTCGGTTTTTGTATTCAGTTTATCTTTTCTGCCTTGTTTTTCCGGAAAGCAGGCGGCAGACGGCCTGTTTCGCCTTTATCCTGCGGAAGCAGCCCAGATTGATGGGATACTCCGACTTGCATTTTCGGCAGTAGACCATTTTGTGTCCCGCTGCGTCGGAGAACACCTTCTCCACCAGAAAACTGCAAAAGGGGCAGTGGATCTCCCGGAGTGTCAGCGCGGCGGATTGCCTGCGGGAATCGGACAGCCTGCGTGACACATCCGGCGAGAGCTTACGGGGAGCGGTTGCTTTTCTCATCCTGCGCCACCGTCCTGTCCCAGCCCCATTTCCTCCGTGATGTACTCCGAAAGCGGGCGGTAACACAGACAGCCCAGCTCCCGCAGCCGAATGAGAAAGGCGGAGAAGGACACGCCCATGGCGTTGGCCATCTGTTTGATTCGGAGCTTGTCCGCCGTCCGCAGAACGCTGTCCCCATACACGGGGATGCGGTCTGTGCATCCGTGCATGGCCGCTGCATTGCGAACCATGAAGCGGGGCATCAGGAGGGCTGCGCCCATGCGGTCTACCTGCGTTTCCCGAAAGCTGAACAGGTTTTTGAAGTCCTCCTGAGAGTAGAGGCGTTCGTTATCAAACTCTCTGTGGAAAGCAGCAGAGGGAACCGCCCTGTCCATGATGTAGTGGGCGCACTCGTGGCTGATGGTGAAGCGCCGTCTGCCGCTTTCGTGCTCCCGCCGCAGGCAGCGCTCGATTACGATGGTTCCTCCGGGATACACGCGCCGGACGACGGTTCCGCCCTCATAGACGCGCAGAGGGGTCACGCCGTCCGCAATGAAGCCGATCTTGTCGCTGTCCTCCTCGGCAAAGCTGCGGTACAGCAGGGGCAGCTTCAGAAAGTCCGTAACGAACCCCTCGATGTCCACGCAGCAGGTGCGCTCCGCTTCCTTCCCAAGATATTGGCGGATCAAGCCCTCGCCCAATTCGTCGAGTTCCTCATAGGAAAAAATCCTCATGTCTCACAAACACCTCCTATGGGGAGCGGTCAACATACCAGCGCTGACCCTCCCGATATAAATACTTTACCGCACGACCGATTTTGACGGTGTAGCGGACGCCTTCAAACTCATCGTGAGAAGCAGTACAGGTATGAAGCACCTTTGTCACCTCCCACTGTCTGCCGTCATGCCAGCGGATAAGAAGCGGGCGGATCACGCCGTCCGTATCCACCTCCGCGCTGACGGACACATATTTTTTCTGCATGGGCAATACCTCCGTCAAAGGGCTTTGATCACATGGGTGGCTACGCCCTGTACCCGAAGCCCGGACACATAGATATCCTCCATGTCTTTGTTCTCCGGGTGGAGGTAATAGCTCTGCCGGTCATCGTCATATAAGAGCCGCTTCAGCGTGTTCTTGTCCTCGTCGGTGAGGGCAACGACGATCTCCCCAATCTGGGCGGTATGCTGCTGGCGGATGATAACCAAATCCCCATCGTCAATCTGCGCCCCCGTCATGGAGCTGCCGGAGGCGCGGAGGGCGTAGAAGTCTCCCTTGCCGAAGAAGGACACGGACAGGGGCAGGTATTCCTCCACCTGGGCTTCCTTTTCCTCCGGCGAGCCGCAGGGGATGGAACCGACAATGGCGGCGGGGCTCACCGCCGGATTCATCCGCCGGATCTTCGGCGTGGAGAGCGTGCCGTTTTCGTAGAAAACCATATCCTTCTCCGCCATTGCCACAAGGTATCTGTGTGCGGAGGAAACCGCGATCTTCATAGCTCCGGCGATCTCCCGAACAGTGGGGGTAGAGGAATACCGCTCAAAGTAACCTTCGATGTACTCCCGGATGCGGAGCATAAGCTCCTCGCTCTTGCTTCTCATGGTGCGTTATCTCCTTATCTGGAACAAGAGTTCCCGATAGCTTTATTATACACATGACGGGCAGAAATGCAATAGGGCAAAAAGAAGGTGTGCAATCAGATGCACACCTTCTGCGAAAAATCTTCATTTTTTAACCTGACAGCCATATATGAGGGGTGTTTCAGAGGATGATTACCCGCTGCTGAAGCTCTCCATCATTCTGTGAAAGCCGTCTACCGCTTCCTGCGGCGCAGTGATCCTCATCTTCCCGCCGGAGGCGAATACCCAGCCGTAGAAATTGCTGCTGAGATCAACGGTCGCCTCCACAGTGAAATGATTCTCGTCCACGATCTGCGTGGGAACATCCTCCCCGAAGCGGTCGATGATGCTGTTCATGAGGGCATTCTCGCACAGCAGCGTAACATGGCATGTTTTGCCGGTAAGCATGGAAAACTCCTGTGAGAAATACTCCGTTACGTTAAAGCCCCTCGGCTTTTTTACGGACGATTGCTGGGTGAGTTCCAGACCGTCAATGCGGTCTACCCGGAACTTCGCAATCTGCTGCCTGTGTTCGTGGAAGCCTACGAGGTAGTAGGTATCGTTATTCCAGAGCAGGGCATATGGGGAGACGGAATAGACTTTCCCGCCGTTTCGATGCACGCGCTCCTTGGCGGGGGAGTAATCGAAGTAGCGGAAGGCGATTTTCCTTCGCTCTGCAATGGCGGTCTGGATGCGGTCTACGCTGATGTAGACGCTTTCGTTGACGGCTTTTACGCGGCTGTCAATGTACAGATGCCGTTCCAGCAGTGCGGCGTCTCCGGGAGCGACAAAGGTCGTCAGCCGCTTGACCAGCTCCTTGCTTTTTCCCGGCGTGATGAACCGCGCAGATTGTACCGCGTCGATGAGGAGCTTGACCTCCGGGGCTTCAAAGTGCCGGGTTGCCACATGGTAGAGGTTCTGCACTCTGCGTTCTTTGACTATATCCACGCCGAACTCCACAAGCTGTTCAATGTCGCTGCGGAGCGTTCGCGGGTCGGCGGTGATGCCGTGTTCCTTCAATTGGGCGGAGATATCCGCAAGGGAGACCGGGTGCGCTTCGTCCGTGGCCTCCCAGAAGTATTTGAACAGGATGAGCGTGCGGTTTGTAAGTGCCATATTTTCCTCCTTTGCTGGAGCTTGTTCCTGTAAATTATAGGTCAGCTGCAATGAAGTGGATTTATGTCCATATTGTCTCCAGCAGTGGAAGGTCTTTCCCATAACTTATTTGCTGGCTCTATAATACAGTAACCGATGTTCCAATGGACTCCAAGAGAAGATTAAGCGGACGATCGCAGAAAAGACAGAATATCTGACCAAACGGCATCGGATTATTGTGGAAGGACTTTGACCGGATCGCCAAAGGATGCACATACCAGTGTCCTGACCATCATAAGTATTTATACCAAAATCTGTCCAGCAGATACCCAAGCAGCAGGCCAAGCAAAGACGATGAAAAAACCACAAGCAAGGTGTTCCAATTTGAAAATTCTGCGGGCAAATTCGGCGCGATAATCGAAAATGACGCAAAATCGGCTGACCCTGAAATATAAAAGCAAAGTAGGAGATATGCTACAACAGGGATGCAGCCTATCGTCACATTTTTAAGCAGCATGATCATGAAATAGAGGAAATTGATTATAATACTAAACTGCAATGCAAGACGCATATATTCCAGCCAGGATAGATGGAACATGATTACTGCAAATGCAATTGTGGGAAAGACCATCAGCAAATAAGCTGAACAAAGCAGAAGCAATTCGCCAACACAAGTTTTGTGGTATTTTGTGCAGGCACGAAGCGCTTCACACCCGTCACCTTCTACCCAGACATGGAGATATCCCATCGGCCAAAGCAGTCCACATAAGGGAATAAACACTTGTGTCATATAAATAAAAGTGCTGCGCGCCTCTGAGGGATCAACATAAAAATACTTGAAAGCAGACACGCCCGGCAGCAGGCAGTATGCGATAATGATAGGAATGAAGAACAGGGGCTTACAATTACGCAGAATAATGCGTAACAATTTCAAGCGCAGCCTCATCGTATCCCCCTTATTATATTTATATATCCATCTTCAAGTGTCGGTTGAATCGCTTTGCCGGGTTGTTCTTCGTTGGAAAGCACACGCAGGTATGCTTCCCTATCAATTTGCTCCCTGCGCAGGATGTAGTATGGAGAAGTCAGTTCTTTCTGCCTTTTCTCTGAAACATGCCACACATGCTTCATTGCAGCCTTCCGTATATTTTCCGGCGTGTCCTGGCAAATACTTTTCCCGTGTGACAGTATGATTATATGGTCGCAAAGAGCTTCAACATCTTCCACGATATGTGTTGAAATCAAAATCGTGCAGTCCTCTCGGTGTTGAGAAATCAGATTTTTGAAGCGCAGTCTTTCTTCAGGATCAAGTCCTGCGGTAGGTTCATCAACAAGGATTAGTTCGGGATTCCCAAGCAGGGCTTGTGCAACACCAAGCCGCCGGATCATTCCGCCGGACAGTGTTTTTACCTTATCAGAATGGCGCTCCCAAAGATTTACATCTTCCAGGCAGTCATGAATGTTCTTTCCTTGGCGATTGGAGGGTATTCCTTTCAATTCTGCAAAATACTCCAGAACCTCATAAACCGTGAGTTCCCGAAATGCTCCAAATTTTTGAGGAAGATACCCCACGTTGGAAGGTGTAATGATTCTTCCATTATAACGGTAAATTCCTGCAACGCACCGCATAAAGGTTGTTTTCCCGGAACCGTTTGGGCCAAGCAAGCCATAAACTCCATGCGTTAGCTGAACAGAAATATTATCAAGAACGGTTTTCTTACCGAAGCTCTTGGAAAGGTTATCAACTGTTAGCATTCTTATTCCCCCAATCTATAAAGAAATTCTATTTGGTTGCATTCTGGAGCCGATTTTTTCAGATACTGATAAACTGCTTTCAAGACGAAGTTTTCTCCTAACAGGTTGGCTTTATAGCTGAACAGTTCAGAAAAGAGATTGCTGGCTTCTATGTACTCTGACCATTCCTCCAAATCTTCTATTTCATTGGCAGAATCATATCGAGTAAGAATTTCAATGCTCGACCACGGGATTTCAGCAACTTCACGGCTGCCGCCAAAAATCAGATAATCCGAGAACACGTTATACAGCAGCATTGTGCTTTTCTCCTTGGGCATCGTTGCAAGTAAATGCTGTTTGCAAAGAGAATCTGCCGTAACCGACCAGTCTGCCGTAATAATATGATCGCTGAATTCGACATATCCTTCCTGACCAGAGTTGGCAGCCATAATTGTTACCGGCTGCATGAAAATGGTCTTTCCCATCAGGTCGAATGCTGCTGTTTCACCAACTTGATCGGCGAGTCTTTTCCAAGCCTCCTGATATCCGCTGATTTTGATACTCCGGGCACCGATGGGGCTATACCAGCATACGATACCCTCTTTCTCTTCGGGAACAATCATTCCTCCGTATAACGACACCGCATCAGCATTTCCAGAGAAGGTATTATCGTCGGTCTTGGGGAGATTAGATGCTACAGCCATGTTTGAATCTACATAAACTTCATAGTCTGTGGGGTCAAGATCAGTATTCACGACTATTTGCCCAGCTTCATAAAATTTCACAAAGCCGGGAACGGGGTAATACGGCAAATAGCCCGGCAGCGCAATGCCTTGATAATTGGAAAAATACTTTCCTGCACTTCCGGAATAGGAAAAGTTCAGTTCTTTCGTTCCCATAGGCGCATATACTGTAACATAATCGCCATTTTGGTCGAAATTCAACTTGTCTCCGTTTCTGTCTTTAATGGAGTTTATAACATAACCATGGTATAAGGTAAAACGATATTCGTTCCGGTCGTTCTCTTTTAACTCAATACGAACAGTTGCCTTCGTATTGTTCCGAACAGTAAGCTCAATACAATATTTTGAAACATGAAAATCAGCCGGCAGTTCTTGCTGCTCAGGATATTTTTGGCGGTAAGTGAATTCATGTTGCAATGTCCCATAGGGTCTGTAATCTTTTCGTATAATGCTATCATTGCTGCGGCAAACGAACCGCACGCCGCAAAGGAAAGAAAGAACAATAAGAACAGAAGCCATCATATAGGTTTTTCTATTTCGTTTGGCTGTTGCGAAAACTATAGCCGCAGTCAATAACAGAATCCAGAATGCTGCAAGAACCCAACGATATGCTTCAATGGATGCCCCATATATGTCGTCTGCGACCCAACTTGTATTTGGAGCAAGAATAGAAAACCAATCGAAAAACGTCAATACCGGATATCCTAATATCGATTCGCTTGCAAATATCCCTGAGGGAACAGGACTACAAACCAGCGCAGAAACAATGATTATGCAGTATGCGACTTCACGAACAGTTTTTTGTGACAAGAGCGCCCCAACTAATATGGCAATTACTCCGGGCAAGAAGAAGTCAATAAAGATGCTGGGAATGGAATTAAGGAAGAACGCTGGGTAGTGAATTTGCAATTGTGCATATTTTCCGAGTATCCAACCAAAGATGTTGATGCTCCAGATCAACAGCAGCGAGATCAAAACCAGACTTTGAGAGCAAAGAAGTTTCGACCTTGAAGAAGGAATAATTTCTAATGCCTCTTGTAAGGCAGATGTCCGGGGCAGGTTGGTGTATTCGTAGCTTAAAAAGGAAAATACTATGTAGCCGACGATGCCGAGCTTCAAGCTGGTCACATGGAATTCTGCCAAATAGTTGGAGGCATTGAAAAATCGCATCAGGAAAAAATTAGACAGCAGAAAAAGGACGGCGCAAATCGCCAAATAGATAATGGAGCGAAAAAAGATTTTTATAGAAACGCTCATAGAACTGCGCATTATAATCCCCCCATAAGAAATCTGAACACATAATAGAAAAGCGCACAAGCCGACTAATCACCAGTCCGACTCATGCGCCAACAGAAACAATTTTGATACGACCTCTCCATAATCGGGAGCCGCACCAATACCACCAACGCGCGAAGCCTAACCGGGCGTCATTGGGACGATACATGGCGTTACCTCCAATCATAGCTTGTCAGATAGGTATTCTATCCGCATAATAATTCTACCATGAATGGCTGAAAATGACAATCTCTATCTCTGATATGTATTGTAAATATTTTATGAACGAAGTCCGCTCATTCCGTCCCATCGGAATCTTGTTTGGGAGTGCCTTCCCCAAACCCTGCTTTACGCAAACTCTCCCGCGCCGCCACCATACGAAGATAGACAGCAAACAACAGCGTCGGGTACGCCCTGAAACAGGGCGCACCCGGCTACAACTCCGGTTGAAAATCCAATATCTACAATCGCCAGAATATGTATGGGCGGGCAGGCACAATATGTGTCTGCCCGCCTTGTCTGCCAAAAAGCGCGGCGGGCGGCGGCAGTCAATGGCGCGAAGCGTTCATCTTGACCATTGACGGCTGGCGGCTGCTGCGCTACTGCACTTGCCAATCTGCAAGCCACAGAACAATTTCGGTAGCCGCTGCCGAAATCATGCTGCCAGCCGCTCCGTTCCGTGGTATTGACGTGCAGCCTCGCCGCTGCTATAATAAAAGCACAATTTCAGACACAGGACATCATGCAGACGCAGACAGGCTGAAAGGCTTGACAGGCGGCTGCATTTTTATTTTCAGATAGGAAAGGAAGGATGCGAAGGGAAAAAGCGCAGACGACAAAAGACGCTCAAGACGCCATTCCTCCGCCGCGCGGGAGAAAGCTGCGGCAAAATACTTTTTCGGAGGTGCAACTTGAGCAGGCGGAAAAAGCTCACCAACAACAGCGGCATCCCGCAGCATGAGATCGAGAACATCGCCCGAATTCTGCTACCGGATATTCTCGCCTTTTACGAAAGTGAGGAAGGGCAGCGGGAATTTGCCGAATGGAAGGCGGCGCAGGATGGGGCAAAAACGGACAAAGACAGCAACGGCGAGAACGTCGCCTGACGATAGATATAAGACAAATCCAAGGGATATATACTCCTAAAACAGCATGGCAAAGGGGATGGCAGACCGCCATCCCCTTTTGTGCGTTTGTTCAGTTTTCATAGGGCTTGTACTCCGTGACGGCGTTCAGATACGCCTCAACGTCGCCGTCCAGAATAAGGTCTGCATAAGCCAGCGGGTCGTTGTAGATGAGGTAGTCCAGCTCCGACCGCTCATAAAGATTATCCGCCACTTCGTTTTCCACGGCGGTGCAGTCGATTAAGATCATGCTGCCGTCCTGAAACCGCAGCTCTACACCGCCAGTGTCCATGTTGAATTCACAGCTTTTGATGTTTTTCATGTTCGTCCTCCTTATCCTTTACCAGTTTTGGTTTTCTCGGCCCTCTGGGCTTGGATTCGGGACGCTTTACCACGCCGTTTCTGAAATGCGTATCCTCGAATTTCTCGAAGAAAACAAATAATCCGAACCCATCTCCGATTAAGAAGATTTGGTTCGGATTATATTGGTTTGGTGCCGGAAGTGGGACTCGAACCCACACGTTGTTGCCAACAACGGATTTTGAGTCCGTCACGTCTGCCAATTCCATCATTCCGGCGCAAGTTGTATTCTATCATAATTCAGCGCGCAATGCAACATAAATTGCGCACACAAATGCCGCACGGCAGCGCAGCTTATGCGCCGCCGCAACGGCATGAATAATTATTCTTCGTCTATATAGGGCTTAAGGAACGCGGGCGCATCATTTACGCTGCCGGTTATGCTAAGCACCAGCTTGACTTTGCGGCGCTCGGCAAACGCTGCCATCTCCTTGAACAAATCCTCCAATGTATCCAGCGGATGATGGACTATTTTCATAAAGCCGTCAACAAAAAGGTATTCCAAATCGAAATCCTGCGCCGCAATGCCGGAAACGAAGCCGAAGAACATCTTGGGACTGTCTATATGATATTCCGAAGCATCCACAAAGCGGATATCATGCTTCAAGCCAAACATATACTGGCTGTCGTTATCGATGAACACTATGCTGCCGTTAGCCGTTTTAAGCGTTTCGTTAGCAATGTCAATTATGCGCTTGGTCTTGCCCGCGCCGGTTTCGCCAAAGATTACCTTTATCAAGTTGAGCCTCCCTCTGCGTTCAATAACGCTACTGAAATGGTCATGTATTATTATAACCTTTTTTCATGCGTTTGGGCAATAGCGGTTTATACAAATTCACCTTAAATACATAAATACATTTTATATGTTCTTTTCGGGGCCGAATTATGGTATACTGCAGAGATGAGCGACAAAAAAGGGACTAAGGACATGAAAAGAGTTTTGGGCTGCATCCGCCGCGCGGACGAAAGATACAATATGATACGCGA
>OHSI01001308.1_pt1 | contig 13237 bp, 10 predicted proteins | sample 1578641 | NCBI WGS metagenome assembly OHSI01 (sample SAMEA3879535, study PRJEB24766) | human gut metagenome | biome: human-associated habitat; feature: feces | place: USA | collected 1985/1987 | reverse complement strand
AGGAGAGATGTCCGAGTGGTTTAAGGAAGCAGTCTTGAAAACTGCCGTACGGCAACGTACCGTGGGTTCGAATCCCACTCTCTCCGCCATTTTTATTGAATAAGTGCAACACACTTTGCTCTGGAGTAGTACTCAAGAGGCCGAAGAGGCGCCCCTGCTAAGGGCGTAGGTCGTCTAAACAACGGCGCGAGGGTTCAAATCCCTCCTACTCCGCCAAGAAAAAGCTCGATGATTCTTTGAAATCACCGGGCTTTTTCCATTTTCAGAAACCAAAAGGCCGCCTCCTCGGAATTTGTTCCGTGAAAGCGGCCTTTCTGTTACAAGATCAGATTCGTCACCGCAGCCAGCACGCTCAGGTGCACAGGATAGAACCAGTAAAAGGCCTTCTTTTGCAGCGGACTGCACGCGCCCCGCTGGCCGTTGTAGAACCAGACCAGCACAAAGGCCAGCGGGGCGGTGAGCTCCCAGGCAAACAGCACGGCTCCCACGATGCACTGCCGCTTGCGGTTTGTGCGGGTCAGATACAGCGCGCAGATGATGAGCACGCCGATGCCGTTGTAGTCCGTACAGGCCAGAAGCGCCGCAAGCGTGCAGCCTGCCGCACACAAGAGTCCTTTCCAGCTGGCAGAGCCGTCCGGCTTTTCATAATGCTTCAGGCCTGCCATGGCCAGCACGCCCAGCGCCAGCGTCCAGTAAACGTTCTGCGCACTGAAGTCAAAGGGGGTGCGGAAGAACGCAAGGTCAAAGGGCACCTCACTGATGAGGGCAAACAGGAACAGCCTCCGGACGTATTTTTTCACATCGTGGGTATGTACAAAGCCCTCCACCAGCAGGAAGCAGAAGATAGGAAAGGCCAGCCGTCCGGTGAAGCGCAGCACCATGTCCAGCCGGTACAGCGGATAGGCGGAAAGGGTGTCCCGCGAGAGGGTGCCGCTGTCCAGCCCGGGCGTAAGGATACCTGCCTCGATGCAGGACGCGCCGATGTGGTCCACCAGCATGGTGATGCAGGCAATGGTTTTAAGGGCGGTGCCGCTGAAGCTGCAGCGCGGGGAAAGTGCGGTCATAAAAAAACACCTCGGTCAGTTTGTAAAAAATCGTTATAAGAACTATAACGGAGGAAAGGTGGCATTTCCTGCGTCTGCTGCGGCAAAATCTGCACAGAGCATGCACAAATCCGCCCAAAATGCTTGACAGGACGGGCGCAGGATAGTAAAATCAAGAAGATAATTGAACTATCTCAAACCAAAGATGAAAAAGATTCACAGAGGATCGAGCGTCTCCGAACCAGATCAGACCGGAAGGAGGCATTGGGAATGACGCTGTTTTCTTATGAGATTTTCGACGCAGTTGCACGGCAGGGCAGCTTTAACAAGGCGGCTCAGCAGCTGCATCTGACCCCCTCGGCCATCAGCCACGCCATCGCCGTGATGGAGGCCGAGCTGGGCTTCACCTTATTCAATCGCGGCAAAAACGGCGTTACCATGACCAGCTACGGCGCTTCGCTGTACCCCTCCATCCGTGCGGTGCTGAACAGCGACGAGGCCCTACAGCAGAGCATTGCCCGCCTGAACGGCCTGGAAAAGGGCAAGGTCAAGCTGGGCGCCTTCAACTCGATCTGCTCCGGGCTGCTGCCCAGCATCCTCAAGGGCTTTATGGCCCACTACCCCCAGATCGAGGTCGAGGTCTATCAGGGCACCTACGACGATGTCAAGGAGTGGCTGCGCACCGGTCAGGTGGACATTGCCTTCCTCTCCAACAACTGCCGGGAGGAGTTTGTTCTGACCGAGCTGTTCCACGAGCCGCTGCTCTGCATCACCCCCATGGACTGGCCCGAGCCGCCCAACGGCGTGATGACCCCCGCCCTGATGAACGGGCAGAACTTTGTGGTGCAGTGGGATGCCACCGACGCGGAGATGCGTCAGTTCCTCAAGAAGTATTCCCTCTCAACGGAGCGCCGCTGCCATGTCATCGACGACCAGTCGAACATTGCCATGGTCGAGGCAGGCCTGGGCATTTCCATCATGCCCCGGATGCTGCTGCGCAACTGCACGGCAGCGGTCAAGATCTACCCCATCGAGCCCGAAGAGGACCGCGTGGTGGGTCTGGCCGTCCAGCGTCCCACCGCCATGGCTCCCGCCGTGGAGCAGATGTTCCACCACATCGTGGAGTGCTGCAAGGATCTGGACTGAACAACAGTGTAACATAACGGGCCGGTGTGCGCAACACCGGCCCGTTTTTTGCCGCCCGGAAAACTTTGGATTGTATCCCCGCCCGGGATACGGTATACTAAGAAAAAATCCATTCTGGTTTTTGAGGGGAAAAATTATGGATCGAAGAAGTTTTTGCAAGGTGCTGGGGTTTGCGGCCGGCAGCACTCTGCTGCCCGGGCTGATGGTCCAGGCCGCCGGGCAAGGCTCCGTGGGCCATGCAGTGCCGGATGGCCGCTACACCATCGGCATCCGCAGCGACCTGAGCGGCTGCGACCTGACCCACGCGTTCTATTATTCCGACAGCTTTTTCACCCACCCGGCCACCCAATATGACCACCAGCTGGCGCTGGCAACACTGGGTCTGGTCTGCGCTGCGGCCAACACCGTGGCCAGCGATGCGGAATACTGGGTCAACGGCTCCGTGGGGCGGGAAGCCCACATTGCTGCCGCCTACGAGGCCCTGGGCTTCGGGGACGCGCTGTTCTGCAACTACGACCTTGACACCGGCCGGGCCGGGGACTTTGTGGGCTACTCGCTGGCCCGCAAGACCCTGACCCTGAACGGCCAGCGTACCACCCTTGTGGCGCTTGTCCTGCGGGGCGGCGGCTACGGCGGCGAGTGGGCCAGCAACTTCCACATAGGCGATACCAGCGCGCACACCGGCTTTGTCACGCCCGTGGCGGCGGTGTTTGCGTCCCTCAAGGCCTATCTGGCCCGGGCCGGGCAGAGCGGTGCCTTCAAGCTCTGGCTGGGCGGCTACAGCCGCGGTTCCATCATTGCAAATCTGCTGGCGGCAAAGATCGCCCGGGAGCTGCCCCAGCTGGGGCGGGAGAACATCTATGCCTACGGCTTTGCGGTGCCTGCGGCCCTGACTGCCGCCGACCGACCTGACCTGCAGCAGGATTTCGATGCCAACCACGCCCCGGACGGCACCCTGCTGGAAAGCTGGCCCGAGAGCAACATCTTCAGCATCATTTCCAGCGGAGATGCGGTGGCCCGGGTGCTGCCCGCTGCCTGGGGCTACCACCGCAACGGCTGTGACCGCTTTCTGCCCGCCACCCGGAATGCCGAAGAACTGGCCGACCTGGACGCACTGGGGGCGGAATTCGGCCCCACACCGCTGGTGGTCAGCAGCCTTGCCACCGCCGAGGACACCAGTGCCCTCATCGACATCGTGGCCAAGTTCTGCGTTTCCCGGGAAAATTTCCACCAGAAGTACGAAACCGCCATCATGGACATGATCCAGTGTGCCTTTATCCGCTCCGAAAAAGAGGTGGTCGAGGGCTACATCCTCAGCGACGGTGAGATCGTGGAGCGGCTGCAGACCCTTTCCCACATGAAAGAGATCGATTACTGGCAGATCGTGGGCAGCGTCTGGGCTGCCTCCACCATGAGCCGCCCCATCCTTGAGCGGTACGGCCAGAACGTGCCCCTGCTGGCCCGGCAGATCCTGATCCCGGTGCTGGCGGTCGGCCTGTGCTACGGCATCGAGACCGATGTGGTGCAGATGGTGGCCCAATACATCATCCGTCTGCTCACCGCCCGGGGCGAGCTGGACAGCGTTCTGCGCGCGGCGTTCTGCCACCACCCGGAAAACTACATTTCCCTGATGGAATACTACACCCCAGAGGAGCACGGCATGGAACCCTTTACCAGGAAATGATTCACTTTTCTTCACCTTCCACCTGAAATCTCTCCACCGGTGAAACGCCTGCGATTCGTTGAAATCCCGTTTCCTCTATGTTACACTTGATTTTATCAATTGGAAAAGAGGAAAAAAACATGGAAACTCACCACAAGCGCAGCGCGTTTTCCGGCAAACTCGGATTCGTGCTGTCCGCCGCCGGTGCGTCGGTCGGGTTGGGAAACATCTGGCGCTTCCCGTATCTGGCCGCAAAATACGGCGGCGGCATTTTTCTGCTCATCTACATCCTGCTGGCTGTCACCTTTGGCTACACCATGATCATTGCCGAAACGGCGCTGGGCCGGATGACCCGCAAGAGCCCGGTGGGCGCTTACAGCCATTTTGGCAAGGGCAAGGGGCTGGCGTTCGGCGGCTGGATCAACGCCGTCATCCCCATCCTGATCGTCCCCTATTATTCGGTCATCGGCGGCTGGGTCATCCACTATCTGGCCCAGTATCTTACCGGCCATGGCAGCGCGCTGGCATCGGACGGGTATTTCTCCGGCTTCATCTCCAACGGTCTGCTGGCCGAGATCTCGTTCCTGCTGTTCGCCTTTATCACGCTGGGCATCATCTTTGCGGGCGTGCGCAACGGCGTGGAGCGCGTTTCCAAGGTGATGATGCCGGTGCTGGTGGTGCTCTCGGTGGTCATTGCCGTCTACTCGGTCACACGGCCCGGCGCACTGGCAGGCGTAAAGTATTTTCTGGTCCCCAACCCGGCCAACTTCTCGTGGATGACCGTGGTTTCCGCCATGGGGCAGATGTTCTACTCCCTCTCCATTGCCATGGGCATCCTGGTGACCTTTGGCTCCTATATGAAAAAGAACGTGTCCATTGAGCAGTCCACGGAAAACGTGGAGATCTTCGACACCGCCATTGCCATCATGGCGGGCCTGATGATCATTCCCGCCGTGTTCGCTTTTTCGGGCGGCGACCCTGACACCCTGCAGGCGGGCCCGGCCCTGATGTTCATTACCATCCCCAAGGTCTTTGCCAGCATGGGCATGGGCACTGCCGTAGGCGTGCTCTTCTTTGTGCTGGTGCTGTTCGCGGCCCTCACCAGCTCCATTGCCCTGACCGAGAGTGCTGTTTCTACCTTTGAGGACGAGCTGGGCTGGGACCGCACCCGCTCCACCATCCTCATCGGCTGCATTATGATCACACTGGGCAGCCTTTCCGCGCTGGGCTACGGCCCCCTTGCCAGCGTGACCGTGTTCGGGATGCAGTTCCTCGATTTCTTCGACTTCCTGACCAACTCGGTGATGATGCCCATTGCGGCCATTGCCACCTGCCTGCTGGTCTCCCGGATCGTCGGTGTGGAAAAGATCGAGGAAGAGGTCACACGGGAAGGTCAGCCCTTCCGCCGCAAACCGGTGTTCAACTTTATGCTCCGGTATCTCTGCCCCATCTTCGCGGCTATCATCCTGGCCAGCTCGGTCGCCAACGCACTGGGCTGGATCGCGATGTGACCCTGTTTTCTGCACGCAAAAAGCCCCCGGCCTGTATCCTCACAGGCCGGGGGCTTTTCGATCACTCTTTTTCAAACACAAGGAAGCGGAACGCGATATCCGTGGTCAGCTCGGGCAGGGCGGCCAGGCGGGCTGCGCCATCCCGTGGCGTTTTCCAGTAATAGGGGGTCATGGCGAACAGCGCCTCCAGCTGCCCGGCAGGCACCGTGATGCGGCCCGAGACCTCCCGCTCCCCAATGGGACGGAAGCCCTCATAGGCCACCTCCTGCACCGGATTTTTATAGGGCGTGTCGTAGAGGACAGCCTTCATCTGGTAGAGGTGCTCTGCACCGGGCACGACATAGATCATCCGTCCGCCCGGGCGCAACACGCGCCGGAACTCTTCCTGCGCAAAGGGCGAGAAGCAGTTGAGCAGCAGGTCGGCCCATCCGGTGCGGACAGGCTGGTCAAAGCTGGATGCCACCGCGTATTTTGCGGCAGGCAGTGCCTTTGCGGCCAGACGCACCGCAGGCTTTGCGATATCAAAACCCGCCAGCTGCACCGGCCTGCTCGCCTGCGCAAAGGCCTGTGCAATGCAGCGGTCGTACCAGCCCTCGCCGCAGCCCGCATCCAGCAGGTGGAGCGGTGCATCTGCCCCGGTGGGAACACCATACGCAAGGCACAGTTCCCCCAGCGCCCGGCCGAAGAGGCCGTAATACCCGGCGTTCAGGAAGGCACGGCGGGCGGCGACCATCTCTTTGCTGTCGCCCGGGGCCTTGGTGCGCATGCTCTGCACCGGCAGCAGGTGCCAATACCCCTCTTTCGCCCGGTCAAAGCTGTGGTTCCTGCCGCATTTCAGGGCAGTGTCCCCGGTCAGGGGTTCGCCGCAGAGCGGGCACTGCCAGGGGGCAAACGGCTCAGGTTTCATCGGTGTGATCCTCAATGGGTGCGGTGGCACCGCCGTGGGCGGTCATATACTCTTCAAAGTTGGTGAACTTCTGCTGGGGCGGGCGGCGGCTGATCAGCATCAGGCCCGGGTCCTCGTCCCGTGCGGGGGCGGTGTTCCGGCTGCGGCCGCGGGGTGCCTCGCTCTTGACGGGGCGGGCCGGACGGCTGCTCTGCACTGCATTGCGATTATTGCGGCTGCCCTGCTGGCTCTGGCTGTTCTGGGCCGGGCGGGCATTGCGGCTGTTCCGTTCTGCCCGCTGCTCGGTGCGCGGATCATTGCGGTCGGTGCGCTGCTCGGCACGGGCAGGCTGACCGCCGCGCTGACGCTGGCCATTCTGGGCCGGAGCAGTCTGCTTTGCGGCAGGCTGCGCAGCCGGAGCCTTTTTGACCGGGCGCAGAGGAGTAGCCTCCGGGGCGCTCACAAAGTGGGGGTCGAATTTGGGCTGGGCGTTGCTGCCGCGGTTGGCCGGCTGCGGGGCATTGCCCTCGCGGCGGGTGCGGCTGTTATTGGAGCGGCGGTTCTCACTGCGGCCGCCGGAAGTGCGCTTCTGGTTTTCCTCCATGGATGTTCCTTCTTTCGGTTCGGTATTCTTGGGGCTGGGCTGTTTTGCAGCCGCTTTTTCCTTCTTGGGGGCAGCGGGCTTTTCGGCCTTGGCGGGCTGCTCTGCCTTCACGGGCTGCTCCGCTTCCGCCTTGGGCTTTTTGCCCCGCACCGGGGGCGCAGCCTTGACAGGGGCAGGCACGCCGTCCCAGGGATGGCCGGAGACGACCGGGATCTGGCGGCGGTTCAGCTTTTCGATCCCGGCCAGATATTCCTTTTCCTCCGGGGCACAGAAGCTGACGGCAGTGCCGTCGGCACCGGCACGGGCCGTGCGGCCAATGCGGTGGACGTAGGTCTCGGGCACCTCGGGCAGGTCGTAGTTGAACACATGGGACAGCTCGCTGATGTCAATGCCGCGGGCGGCGATATCGGTCGCCACCAGCACCCGGGTCTTGCCCGCCTTGAAATCCTCCAGCGCCGTCACGCGGGCGGTCTGGCTCTTGTTGCCGTGGATGGCGGCGGCGGGGATGCCCTGCTTGTTCAGGTCTTTTGCGATCTTATCGGCCCCGTGCTTGGTGCGGCTGAACACCAGCGCGTTCACCACCTCGGGCTTCAGGTTCTTGATGAGCCAGGGCAGCAGGAACTTCTTGTTGCCCTTCTCCACAAAATACAGGCTCTGCTGGATGCGGTCCACCGTGCTGGACACCGGGTCTACCTTGACAAAGGCCGGGTCATGCAGGATGCCTGCGGCCAGCTGCTCGATCTCCTTGGGCATGGTGGCGCTGAACATCAGGTTCTGGCGCTGCCTGGGCAGCTTGGCGATCACCTTTTTCACGTCGTGGACAAAGCCCATATCCAGCATCCGGTCGGCTTCGTCCAGAACAAAGATCTCAATGTTGGAAAGGTCCAGCAGCCCCTGCCCCACCAGGTCGTTCAGGCGGCCCGGGCAGGCAATGAGGATGTCCACGCCCTTTTTCAGGGCCGCGACCTGCGGAGCCTGACCCACACCGCCAAAGATGACGGTGCTGCGCAGGGTCAGATACTTGCCGTAGGCCTCAAAGCTCTCGCCGATCTGCAAAGCCAGCTCCCGGGTAGGAGTCAGGATCAGGGCGCGGATGGCACCCTTTTTGCGGGGCGCGCTGGCAGTCAGGCGGTCAAGCATGGGCAGCGCAAAGGCAGCCGTCTTGCCGGTACCCGTCTGGGCGCAGCCCATCAAGTCCCTCCCGGCCAGCACCGGCGGAATGGCCGCCGCCTGAATGGGCGAGGGGGATTCATAGCCCGCCTGTGCCACAGCACGCAGCACAGGCGCGGAAAGATTCAGTTCGTTAAATGTCATTCTTCACCTAAAATGTTTCTGCATTCCATATAATAGCGCTTTTCCTCTGCGTGCCCCATGCTGAAGGTCTTGCGGGGCAGCACACCGCCCATAACGATGCCCTTGAACAGATCGCTTTTCTCAAAGGGCGGCATCAGGAAAGCCACACCCCCCTGCCTGCACAGGGCGCGGACAGCGGGCTCATCGTGGACATAATCCACCCGGGCCTCGATGTGGCGGGCCATGAAATACTCAATGAATGCGTCAATGGTGCCCACGGTCAGCGGGGCAACGGGATGTTCAAAGCTGAGCACATTGGCCACATGGGGGCCTGCCAGCGTAAAGGACTGCTGTTTTGCATCGCCGAAGCAGATGCCTGCCGCGTGGGAATCGCTCCACGCGATGAGGGCCAGCAGCACGGCACCGCAGTCCACATTGAAAAGGACACGGTGGATGGGCTCGATCTCAATGGCCGGAGAGTGGACATTGCAGACCTCAGCCAGGCACCAGCGGGCCGGGTGGGTCAGCTGCTGCTCCGGGGTCAGGGTCTTTTTCAGCTCCTCCCAGCAGGCCTTGGCGGAAGCCAGCGAATGGTTGCCGTCGCCCACGGCCAGCGTCAGGGGCGCGCCGCCCTTTGCCTGGGGATACCGGGCATCAAAGGCCTCCTGGCTGCCCAGAGCGTTCAGGGCGCTGTCGATCTGTGCCAGCAGGGCGGGATCTTCCACTGCCCAGCCGGCAATGTGGCCGCCGTTCAGCATCAGGTCGCCCTCGTAGACCTTGCGCAGCTGCTCCTTCTTCTCGCCGATGGGCTCGATGAGGGTGCAGCCGGGGTCATCGGCCAGCATCATAATATGGGGCGTTTCCAGCCTTGCCCCCCGGCGCACCGCCATGCGGGGCGGGATGCGGCTTTCCACTGTGTGCTCACTGGGGCGGATGGCAGGCACCGCGCCCTCGGCATAGCTGTATGCCTCCAGGTCGATCCTGCCCACAAGGCCCTGCCGCACCCGGCCGCTCTGCTCGGTGCGCTCCACATAAATGAAGCCGTCCACCGCGCGGGTCAACACGTTCCGGGTGTAATCGTCCATGGCCGCATGGATGGCGCTGATCCTTGCATCCACGTCATCCTCTTCCAGATAGACCTCCGGCAGGATCAGGTCCAGTGTGCTGGGGCCGCCTGCGGCGGCCTGCGCAGCCTTTTCCCAATAGGAGCGGTCACTGGTGAACTGATCGCAGGCCACACAGCCCCACTGCCCCACCGGGATCTGTTCCGACGGCAGCAGGATGTGCGCCGGGGAAAAACAGGGTGTTTTGTTCATAATACTTTCCTCCCTCTCACAAAAACGCAGGGATCACTCAAAATAGCTGGCGGCATCGTCCCGGATGACCACATGCTCCACACCGGCCTCGGTCAGGGAGAGGGTCAGCTCCTCCCGGGCCGCTGCATCCAGCGTAGAGGAGGACGGGACCTTCACCAGCAGGTTCTTCACGCCCAGCTGGGCCGCAGGGGTTCCCAGCTGGCTGGAGGAGCCGGTCACCTCGGCCAGCGAATAACCGTACCAGAACGTCACTGTATCTCCGAAGCGGGCCTGCCAGGCGGCGATATCCGCAGTCAGCTGCCCGGCACGGTCCACACCGTTGGTGGTGCCATAGTCCTGCTTGGCGCTGGTGGACGAGGGGAACTGGACATTTTCCAGCAGCACCTGATCAAACCCGGCGGCGTGTACCTCGGCGATCAGATCGCCGATATACTGCACGGTCTCCGCAGCGTAGGGGTTCAGCCAGGGGTTGCCTCCGGCGGAAGCCTTGTTGTCCAGCCAGAGGTACTCCTGCCCCTGATACCGGATGGCCAGAGCACGGTCGGCCCGGGCACCGGCAGGGTCACGGAAGGCATTCAGCGCCGCCACCGGCACCAGCCCCTCTTCCTTGAAGATCGATGTCACACTCATCAGATCGACCTGCGTGGGGGCCGCATTGGCGGCACCCACCGCCGTCTGGGAGGCGTAATACACCTGCCCGGCGGTGTCCTTCAGGGTCAGGATGGCATAGGTCATGCCCTGTGCCTTGAGCTGCCGGGCGGCGGAGCGGATGGCGGCCTCGTCGGTCAGGGTGGTCACATCCACCTCTGCCCACAGGCCCGTCACAATATCAGTGCCCTTGACCTCGGGCTCCGGCTCCTTTTCCGGCACCGAGGAAGCTGCCGGTTCGCTGGCAGCGGTGCTCTGCGTCCCGGAGGATGCACTCTCGCTGACGGCACTGGATGCGGAAAGGTCACGATCCCGCACCACGGTATACCAGGTGTGGGTGGCCCAGTCCAGCACATGGGGCGCGGCCACCCAGGCCGCTGCCAGCACGGCCACCACCAGCACCGCAATGCCGATGCCCTTTTTCAGCCGCATCTCGCGGGTGTAAAAGCTGCGCCGGTAGCGCTTGACCTTCTGGCGTTTGGGATATCTTGCCATAATCAACCACCCTCCTTGGGGTCAACTTACAGGATCACGGAATGGCCGGTAAAGCCGTAGATGGCCAGCGCCAGCACACCGATATAGATCAGGGTGATGGGCAGGCCGCGGAATGCTTCGGGGATGGCCTTGCTGCGCAGGCGGTTGCCCGCCTCGGTCACCAGCATCACAGCCAGCAGATAGCCCAGGCCGCTGCCCAGGCCAAAGCCGATGGACTGCGCCAGCGTAAAGCTCTGGGTGCGCTCCACCAGCGCGGTGCCCAGCACGCCGCTGTTCACGGCGGCAATGGGCAGGATTCGGATGAGCAGACCGCTGCGGGGGCCCTTGACCGCCCGCAGGATGGCGTGCTCAAAGATGCAGACCACCGCCACACAGGCCAGGTAGAGCAGCGGGCGGAGCGGGGCACGGTAGGGCAGATCCACGATCTGGCTGCCCGCAAAATACGCCAGCGGGGCCACCAGCGTCTGGGTAACACAGAGCAGCAGGGCAAACCACCAGCTGCTGGTGCGCTCGTCACCCACCAGCTGGATCAGGCGCGACACACCCAGACCGCGGGTAAAGATGGCGTTCTGGGCAAACAGGGCCAGCACGGCGTAGGCAAAGGCCACACCGATGGTATTCATCACAGCACTCACTGATCCTGCACCTCCTTCCGGGGGTGCGCAGCCAGAGTGCCGCGCGCCTCAGTTTTCAGGTATTCCTTGTGTTTGCGGGCCAGCGCGCGCCAGACGGCACACACCACGCCCAGCACGATGAAACCGCCTGCCGGCATGGATGCCATGGGCAGGACAGAGCGGCTGAGCTGGACTCCAAACACACTGCCCAGCGCCAGCCACTCCCGCAGGCAGCCCACGATGAACAGGATGAGCGCGTAGCCCACCGTGATGCGCAGACCCTTGGAGACAGCCTTGCGCATGGTTTCCTGCACACGGCCAAAGCGGTAGGTCAGCAGGGGCTCCACCACCAGCATGGGCAGGTAGATGCCCAGCATCAGCAGGTCGGTGCCGAACACGGCGTTCAGGATGGGATAAGCAGCAAGGTAGACCACCGCCGCACTGCCGCTGTACACCAGCGCCCGGGGCAGCAGCTTTTTCTCCAGCTCTTCCGGGGCGGGCTGCTCGTCCCGCAGGGGGAACAGGCGGCTGACCAGGCAGGCCAGCATCCGGGAAGGCGTGAGCAGCAGGGCCACAGCCACGGCCAGCATCAAAGCATTTTTGCCCGTGGTGGCAAGCACCACCAGCGGAGCCAGACCCATGCCCTGCATGACAACGGGATTATTTTTGAACACCCGGTCATGGTGGGCAAACTTCTCCGGATCACGGGTGATCAGTTCTGCAATGGAACGTTTCATTCAGCACCCTCCTTTCCGGCCGCAGGGCGGTGCATCAGCTGGTACAGGCGGCTCTCGGTGCGGTCCATCCAGCCGGAAATGCTGTTGACCGTGAGCAGGGCAAAGCAGACACCCGTCTCGTACACGCCGTAATACCGGAAGCCCATGGTGATTGCCCCCACCAGCACACCGTACAGGATGCGGCCCAGACGGTGGTGGGCGCAGGTGTAGGGCTCGTTGAGCAGGAACACCGCACTGAACAGCATGGCACCGGTCAGCAGCTCGTCCCGCACGCACTGCAGGCGCAGGGCGATGTCCACGCCGTTCACCCCCACCTGACGGGGGAAGAGGAAGGCGATGAGGGCACAGGTGACCACAAAGCTGACAGAAGCGCTCAGACGGACATCCTTCTGCAGCCAGAGGAAAAGCCCGCAGGCCAGAAGGATGAGGGCAGCACCGGTGCCCATGGGGGCGGCATACTCGCCCAACACCAGCGAAATTGCGCCGATGTTCAGGCTGCCGCCGCTGCGCAGGGTATCCGAGATGGTGCTGGACACCGGCACGCCGGTGGCATCCCACAGGGGGATGTTGGTATAGGGCTGGGGGTAGCGAAACACCTGCTCCGGCCAGGACACCGCCGCCACGGCGTAGCCCACAGCAGCGGGGTTGAAGGGATAGCTGCCGTAGCCGCCAAACACCTCCTTGCCGATGAGGACACCGGCCAGCACCGCCATAATGACCACATACCAGTCCACCGTGGCGGGCATGAGCAGGGCGATGATGAGGGCAAAGCTCTCGTTGGAAAAATCTCCGGCCCGATACACGCGGCGGCGCAGCAGGGAGACCAGGCGGTCACACAGATTGCCGGTGAGCAGCGCCGCGCCGCAGAGCAGCAGGGGCCGCAGACCGTACAGGAAGCAGGCCATGCAGAGCAGCGGGATGGTCATAAAGCAGACGTGCAGATAGTACCGCCCCGTCTTTGCAAGCTCCTGCTCCTGCTGCTGGATCAAACGTTCATCCATGGTAAGGCACCTCTCACAGGGCGGCCAGACGGCGCACTGCCGCAGCCGGGTCGGCTGCGCCGAACACGGCACTGCCCGCCACCAGAATATCGGCACCCGCCTCCACACACAGGGGGGCGGTGGTGTCGTCCACGCCGCCATCCACTTCCAGCAGGTAGCGGGCGCTCCGCTTTGCCCGCTCTTCCTTGAGCCAGCGCAGCTTTTCCAGCGCCGAGGGCATGAACTTCTGCCCGCCGAAGCCGGGCTCCACGCTCATCACCAGCACCAGATCCAGCTGGTC
>OHSI01001305.1_pt1 | contig 13242 bp, 11 predicted proteins | sample 1578641 | NCBI WGS metagenome assembly OHSI01 (sample SAMEA3879535, study PRJEB24766) | human gut metagenome | biome: human-associated habitat; feature: feces | place: USA | collected 1985/1987 | reverse complement strand
CATATGGCGGACGATATAGTTACCGTGGATTTTGATAAGCCCCTTTCCGCGGAGCAGATAGCCGAGCTTGAATTGAAGGTGAACGAGGCCATTCAGCGGGACGAGCCTACCCGCACCGTAACCGTTACGCCCGAAGAATACGAAACCATAGAAATTCGCAAAAAGGCAAAGGGCTTAAAGGGCGAAATAACCGTAGTATACGCCGGCGGCGTTGATTCCTGCACATGCTGCGGCACGCATTGCCAAAGCGCCGGTCAGGTCGGCGTATTGAAGATATTGTCCCACATGAATTATAAAGGCGGCATTAGGATAGGCTTTGTATGCGGCATGAGGGCTGTTCTGTCCATGCAGCAGGACGGCGCGCGTATGGATGCGATAGCCCGCCGCTTCAGCACAAGCGCGGACAAGGCCGTGGACGCCGTTATAAAGCAGGGCGACGAACTTGCCGCCATGAAGCGGGAATTCAAGCAGCGCACGGATATGCTGCTTGATTACCGGGCGAAGGAGCTTGCGGAAAAGGCGGAGCTTTGCGGCAAAACGCGTGCAGTTGTGACCATGGAAGAAGGGTTAGAGGCTAATGAGTTGGGCTTCCTTTGCGAAAAGCTTTGCGCATGCGGCAATATGGTTGCCGTTGTGCTGGCACAGAAGGGCGAAAATTTAAGCTACCGCGTGGCGCGCTCGGCGGACGTGGCGCTGAGCATGCGCGAGCTTATTCAGGCCGTGAACGCCCTGTTCGGCGGCAAAGGCGGCGGGCGGGACGATTCCGCCCAGGGCAGCGCAAAGCTTAACGGCAGCGCGAAGGATTCCGTAGAACAGCTTAAAGCATACGTTTACCGCCGCATAAAGGGCTAATTCGCGTTCTCCCAATCAAAATCATCGCCAAATTCGGTGTCCTCGAGCGTTACCTCGGGGACATTCGTTTGTTCCGCCGCGCCGTACGGCACAATAACGCTTACCGTGCGGCTCAGCGGCCCCTGCGCCTTTTTGCCCAGCACCGTAAGGCGCGGATGCTCCGCCGCCACGGCGTAGCTTGCCATGCCGCCCTGCGCCGCTTCATCGGTATAGCGCAATGTGCCATCGCCCGATATGCTTGCTATCATTATGCGTTCAGCACCCGATATGGTGTATATGCAATAATTCATTCCCTGCTCCGCCGCGCTGAACGTTATAACCGGCTTATTGTTTTCGTTCAGTTCCACGCGCACGTTCCTCACGGCCTTTGGCACGGCCCAATACCGCGTGGTTTCCTCCGGCGCAGTACCCTTCAGGAAAACCTCGCCCACTGTGCTGTCCTTCGGAGTGAAGGCGTTGGCAAGCACGGCCCTATGCTCGCTTTTAAGCGTATAGCCGTCAAGCTTCACCTTTTCAACGGTATCGGGCATTGCGAATTCAGGCGCGGCGCCGTCCGCGTACAGCTTTGAAAAAAGGTCATACAGTATCAGCGCGGGATATTTTCCGCCCGTGGCCTTGGGCGGCAGTGAACCCTCCCGCGCGCTGTCGTACCCCATCCATACGCAGGCGGAATATTCGCCGTTATATACGGCCATCCATGCGTCGCGGTTGCCGTCAGCCTCTCCAACGGTGCCGGTTTTGCCCGCCAATGCAATGTTCAGCTCGCCAAGCCGCCTGCCCGTGCCCTCGCTCACAACGCTTTGCAGCATGCTTGTAAGTATATATGCGTTGCCCTCGCTCATCACGCGCACGGGCGTATCCTCATGCGAATAAAGAGCTTGGCCGTTCGCGTCCGTAATGCTCCTTATAAGCGCGCTTTGGCGGTATTCCCCGCCGGAAGCAAAGCTTGCGTATGCCGCGGCCATTTCAAGCGGGGATACCCCGTATGAAAACCCGCCCAAAGCAAGGGTAAGGCTTGTATCGCTTTCGTCAAATTCTATGCCAACGCTCTTTGCAAATTCCTTGCCGGTTTCAACGCCAAGCTCACTCAACACCCTTACCGCGGGCACGTTCAGCGAACGCTTTACGGCGTCCCTCAGCGTTACCCAGCCGTAATACTTATCACCCGCGTTTTTGGGCGAATAATCGCCAAACGTGGTCTTTTCATCCATAAGCATTGTTGCGGCGGTATAATTGAGCCGCTCAAGCGCCGGCGCATATACTATCACCGGCTTTATAAGCGAACCCGGCTGCCGCCGCATATCGTTCGCGCGGTTGAACGCCATCGCCCCCGCGTCCCCGCGCCCGCCAACCATTGCAAGCACAAATCCCGTATTCGGCTGCACAATGGCTACAGCCGCCTGGCAATCTTCGTACCCTTCGGGGAAAAACTCCGCGTTGTTCACCGCCTGCTCGCACAGCGATTGCAGCCTGGTATCCATCGCCGTATATATCCGGTATCCGCCGCAAAGCAGTTCTTCCATCCCAATGCCAAGTATGCCCTCCGCTTCTTCAAGCGCTGCGTCTATATAATAGCCGCGGTGCGTTTCCTCCTTCTCGGCCAAAACAAGCGGCTCTGCGGTGGCCTCTTCCTTCTCCTGCTGCGATATATAGCCATAGTCATACATAAGCCGTATCACGGTGTTTCGCCGTTTCAGCGAAGCCTCGTGATCAATATGCGGCGCGTAGGCCGAGGGAGACTTGAGTATGCCCGCCAGATCCGCCGCCTGCGCAATGCTCAGCTTGTCCGCCCCTACGCCGAAATAGTTCAGCGCAGCCGCTTCTATTCCGTAGCAGCCCGCGCCGAAGTACACATAATTGAGATACATTTCAAGTATATCGTCTTTTTCATACAGCCGCTCCATCTGCATTGCAAGCACGGCTTCCTCAAGCTTTCTGGCTATCGTCTTTTCGCTTGTAAGGTGGCTCAGCTTTATAAGCTGCTGAGTAATGGTGCTTGCGCCCTGGGCAAAGCGCATCTGCTTTATGTCCGTCCACAGCGCGCCCATAACGCGGATGAAATCAACGCCGCGGTGCTTATAAAAGCGCGCATCCTCCTCTATGCGCTTATATACCCTGTCCTCCTTGGCGTGCAGGCGCACTGCCTCCGCATCGCCGCCATCGTATACAATAAGCGTTTGAGGCGCGGAAAGTATCTTATCCGGGTCAAACTCCTTCCATGAATCAATATTAAGCAGCTTTACCGCAAAAAACAGCAAAAACGCCGCCATTGCGCCCGCCGCAACGATAAGTATCGTGCGGACAACACGCCACAGCGACGCAAAAAAGCCCCGTTTATGCTGCTTTTCTTTTTTATCGGTCTTGTTCATCCATACCCGCCCTCTTTCTTTGTCAACTGAGGGTAGTATTCCCTATGAGCGCAGATATTATAGTTAAATTATTATGGCTGCGCATAGAAAAGGCCAGCTTCGCCGGAAGCCGTGACCGTTTCACCCGCATCGGCATATATACGCAGAAATTCGCCGCTTTCGGTATTCATCTGCACGCTGCCGACGCTTATGCGGCAATCCTGCACGGCATAGGCGAACAAGAACTCCGCTTGCCTTACGATATGCCGTTCGTTCGGCTTTATCATTATCAGTTCGCCCCCCGCGCCGCTGAGCATTAAATTAAGGTCGCGTCCGGCGCCTGCGCAGGTCACATCTTCCCCGCCATCAAAGCGCTTAACGGCGGCATGCGGTATAAACTCAGGCTCATTTTGGCCTATTTTGAGCGTAAAGCCATCGCCAAGCGGGGCGATATAGCGCGTTACGCCGGGAAGCTTGGTGAACGTGGATTCGGCTATGTCCACCGTGGCCGTACTTATGCGTATGCTAAAACGGCGTTCCGCATAGGATGCGCCGTGCGGCCATATGAACAGCTCCGTAGTTGTGCCGCCGCTCCAGCGGCTTATGTTAAATGCGCCTGCGGGCAGCTTTTCTATACTTGCCATAAAGTCAACCTCCGCATATAATACGGGCATAATTTTGCCGCGCGCGGGCCGGATTGTCAAGCGATAAAGCCTTTGGCTGCATAAATGCAAATTTTGCTTGCAATGCGACGTAAAATAGTGTATTATAATCAAGCGGCTTGCAGAGATGGCTGAGCTGGTCTAAGGCGCACGACTGGAAATCGTGTTTACGGGGAACCGTAACAAGGGTTCGAATCCCTTTCTCTGCGCCAAAGGAAAAATCCCTTCTTTTGAAGGGTTTTTTCCTTTTTTAGGCATAAAAGAGAAAGGGATGAGAAGGGAACGGCCGAGCAAGGCGAGGCAAAAACCATCCGGTGAATGGTTTTTTAGTTCCCCGGGCTGGCGGCGATACTGCCCCAGTATCGCCGGACGAATCCCTTTCTCTGCGCCAAAGGAAAAACCCCTTCTTTTGAAGGGGTTTTTGCTTTTTGGGCATAAAAGAGAAAGGGATGAGAAGGGAACGGCCAAGCGTCTCTCCCCCCCCCTTAGTCAAATATTGCCTTCTTTTTGCCGTTCGCGTTGCGGGGCCATTCGCGTATGCGGGTAACGTATTCAAGGTTCACGGCCTCTATGCCGTCCCCACGCTCAATTATTATGCCGTCGTCCGCAACGTCCTTTATAGTACCCTTCACTATCCCGTCCGACCCTGTAACGGTATAAACTATGCACTCTTTGCCTATAAATTGCTTCGCAAGTTCCTTCATTTTGTTGTTCTCCTTATTTCGCTTTTTGTTGTATAAAACGTGCTTAATTATCGCGTTTCTTCTTTTGCGCCGTTCCAGCATCGGAAGTATGATCAGCAGGAACACCGCTATCCAAATAGAGTTTTGCATTTAGCCTCCTTCAAATCAGGATATTCTGTTCCCGGCCTTGGAATATCTTATCGTTTCCCTGTAATATATGAACTGGAGTACAAACCAGATCACGCACACAGCAAAAGACGGCAGGATCCTGTGTTGAATATAAGCGCGCACACGGCAAATATTATTGCCGGCACAGCACAGGCCGTATTGGCCGCAGCACAAGCCTTATACGCGCACTTGCCTATCATCAGCTTTTCCGCCTCGTCGCAGCTGTCCATCCATTTCCGTTGGAATTTCACATCATAGACGGAAGCGGTCTTTTCGTGGTTCATACGCTTTACGGCGTCTACGCACCGCTGCTGAATTATTATGGTTTCAACCATAACGGCAATGAAAGCCGCAACGGCCACTATAAACGGCACCGGCCGCCTAAACGCGCCAAACCCGCCGGAATATACCCAACCGCACCGCCGATTGCCACGCTTATATGCGTAAGCAGCACAAACTTAGGCAATGCCTTGCGGCTTGCGCTCTTTATATCGTCATTGTTCATTTCCCGCATCCTCCTGTAAATAGAAAATCTCCTCCACCGCAACGCCGCACACCTTGGCAATTGTCAGCGCAAGCGTAACGGACGGCGAATAATCGCCCCTCTCTATCAGGCTTATCGTTTGCCTTGATACGCCGCACAACCGGCCCATTTCCTGCTGATTAACGTTCAATGCGGCCCGCCGTTCCTTCAATCGGTTTCGTAATACCACACAGCACCTCCATTGACAACGACGTTTGTCTTTATGACAACTTTAATTGTCATTATGTATTATATTATTGTCATATAAGTTTGTCAACATATTATTTGCACTAGCTAACGCACAAAGCAAAAGGCACCCGTTTCCGGATGCCCTTAAACAACAACGCTTTAACTATTTTATCTTGCCACGAAGAACATGGCCGCGAACAGCACGCCTATTATCCAGGTGCCTATGTTTATTTCCTTTATCTTGCCGGTGAATATCTTCACGAAGATATAGGTGATAAGGCCGAACGCTATGCCGTAGGAAATATTGTAGGTGAAGGGCATGCAGGCCATTGTCATGAACGCGGGCAGGGCTGCGGTGGGGTCGCTCCACTCTATTTCCTTAACGCCGCCAATCATCAGTATACCGACGTACACAAGGGATGCTGCGGTAGCGCAGCTGGGCACGAGGGACGCTATGGGCGCAAGGAACATGGCAATAAAGAACATTGCCGCGGTGAACACGGAGGAAAGGCCGGTGCGGCCGCCTTCCGCTATGCCGGCGGAGGATTCAACGAAGGTGGTAACGGTGGACGTGCCGCAGACCGCGCCGAAGCAGGTAGCCGCGGCATCGGCAAGCATGGCCTTGTCCATATTGGGCACGTTGCCTTCCTTATCAAGCAGGTTGCCCACGGAGCACGCGCCGTAAAGGGTGCCGAGAGTATCGAACATATCAACCATACAGAAGGCAAGCATGGTAGCAATAAACGTTGCAACAAAGCTACCAGCGCCGTTCGCCGCTATGAACGCGGAGAAGTCAAAGCCTTCCGTAAATACCTTGCCGAAGGAAAGGCTGATGAAATCGCGGAAGGGCTGGATTATATTGAGCGAAAGGCTGCCCTGCACATGCTCCGCATAGAAATTCTCTATGGTTATGAGGCCCAGCGCATAGTAAGCTACGGCGCCGCCGATTATACCCCAGAACACAGCGCCTTTGACCTTTTTCTTGGCCATGGCAGCTATTGCTATTATTGCAAATATGGTCACAAGCAGGGGCATTATCTCCGCCCAGGTGGTGTGGCCAAACATAAGATTGAAGGAATGAAGGTCAACAAGCGTGGAGTCGCTGTTCACAACAATGCCGCTGTTCTGCAGGCCGAGGAAGGCGATGAACAGGCCGATGCCCGGCGCTATGGCAGCCTTTACGGCCTTTGGTATGGCGTCGAATATAACGCGGCGCAGACCGGTAACGGTAAGTATAAGGAACACTATGCCGTCCACAAGAACCATGACGAGCGCATTTGCATAGGTGAAGTTCATGCCGATGCATACAGAAAACACAAAAAATGCATTAAGGCCCATGCCGGAAGCCTGCGCAAGCGGCAGATTGGCAAGCAGGCCTATCAAAAGCGTGCCGAACACGGCGGATATGGCCGTTGCAATATATACGGCGTTATAATATCCGTCGCCAAGTGCGGAGAACATGCCCGCATTGACCATGAGTATGTACGCCATCGCCATGAACGTGGTAATGCCGGCGATAAGCTCCGTGCGCACGGTTGTATTGTGCTGTTTCAGGTTAAACATTATTCCTCCTGCGTAGGCAGAGTTTTGTTTTGTCGCCCACGACTGTGCATTATACCAAACCGCGTATCCATAATCAATACCTATATCCATATGTCATAAAAAAGACGATGCATTTATTGCACCGTCCGCTGTTTTTTCATCGGTTTATTCTGTAATATCCGGCAGAACCTCAACGCTTTCATCATACTCTATCGTGAAATCAAGCCCTGTTATGCGCATATCCGTAGGCACCTGGGCATAAAGCGTGTTGCTGCCCGGCTCAAGCGAAAGCAGATATTGCCCGTCCTGCGCTTGCAGCCGGCACTCTGCAACCACCTCTCCCGTTTCGTCTGTAAAGCGCATATGCAGCGCGCAGAGTATGGCCTTTGGATAGGCGTTCACCGCCTGCATATCAACAAACGTGTCCTCCTCCTGCTCATATACCTGTATGTTTTCAAATGAGATATAGCGCCTGTAATGGTCGCTTCCGGTTATGAACGCGCCAAGTTCGTCATATACGTCTATCTGCTGCACCTCTTCCGGCGTGGGCTCGGCCGTTGGTTCCGCCGTAGGCTCGGGCGTCGGGGAAGGCTCGGCTTCCACCCCAGTGGTCTCCTGCGGCATGGTAACGCTTGGATCAACCGTGCTTTCAAAGCGCACGCAGCCGCGAAGCGCGGCCGCCATAAGCCCCGCCGCAAGCAGCAGTATAAGCCCTTTATTCACCCTTTCGCGCATTGCGCAGCTCCTCTATCAGTTTTTGTTTAAGCGTATACAGTTCGTCGCTCAGGTCGACCTTGTACACATGCGGGTTCATAAGGCGCTTGCTCTCCTCCCAGAATGTGGAAAGCTCCGCCTTGGCATAGTGCTGTATATCCGCCATGCTCGGGCAGTCATAAACCTGCCTGCCGTCTATGAACAGCGGCACAAGCAGCTCCCGCACGTTGTAATCATACAGCGTTTTGGATTTATACCGCTGCTCCGGATGATATATGGTCAGCGGTCGCGTAAAGTCAAGCTCCTCGCCCTCCAGCGCAATAAGGTCCGCCAGCGCCATTCCGGAAGTGTTGCTGTAAAAACGATAAACCTTTTTATAGCCCGGGTTAGTCATCTTCACAACATTTTCGCTCAGCTTTATCTTGGGTATCAGTTCGCCGTCAACTATTTCCGCGGCCATTTTGTATACCCCGCCCAATGCAGGGAAGTCCATTGAGGTTATAAGCTTTGTTCCAACGCCCCAAAGGTCTATTCTTGCGCCCTGTGCTTTAAGGTCGCGTATAACGGTTTCGTCCAAATCGCCGCTTGCGCATATCTTCGCCTCCGCAAAGCCCGCATCGTCAAGCATTGTGCGCGCGCGCTTGGAAAGATAGGCAAGGTCGCCGGAGTCCATGCGGATGCCTACTGGCTTATGCCCCTTTGCCTTCAGTTCGTTGAACACCTTTATGGCGTTCGGCACGCCGCTGCGGAGCGTATCATATGTGTCCACAAGCAGCATGCAGCTATCCGGAAAAATATCCGCATATGCGCGGAACGCGTCAAGCTCGGTAGGAAAGCTCATTACCCAGCTGTGCGCATGCGTGCCAGATACCGGCACGCCGCACATCTGCCCGGTAAGCACGTTGCTTGTGCCTGTGCAGCCGCCTATCATTGCCGCACGCGCGCCGTATATGCCCGCGTCCGGTCCCTGCGCCCGCCTAAGACCGAATTCCATCACACCGTCCCCATTTGCGGCATACGCAACGCGGGCGGCCTTGGTGGCGATAAGCGTTTGATGATTGACCAAATTGAGCAGCGTTGTTTCCACAAGCTGCGCCTGCATAATGGGCGCCTTAACGCGGATAAGCGGCTCGTAAGGGAACACAACGGTGCCTTCCGGCATGCCGTATATTTCGCCCGTGAAACGCATGTCGGCCAATATTTTCAAGAAGCCTTCGTCAAACAAATTGAGTGAGCGGAGATATTCTATGTCCCCCGGCGCAAAATGCAGTTTGTTTATGTAGTCTATAACGGATTCGGTGCCGGCCATTATGGCATAGGCGCTGTTGTCCCGCTGGCGGAAGAACAAATCGAATACCGCTTCGTTCTTATCCATGCCGCATCTGTAATAGCCATACATCATTGTAAGCTGGTACAGATCCGTCATCATGGTCAAATTGCGTTCCGAGCTTATGTCGTTCATTTTTCCTTACCTTCGCCTTCTTCGTTTTCGGTATTATCGTCGTTGGTTTGGGTGGTTTCCTCTTTATCTTCCGCGTCCGCTTCGGTGCTTTCCTCTGCGGCGTTATCTTCGGCTTTGCAGCACTCGCATTCGCACTTTGCTTCGGCCTCGTTCGCGCATTCGCATACGGCAATGGGCTTTGGCCACATCAGCCGCCCTTCCTTCTTTTCCCGTACAGCACGGATTATGAAGAACGCGAGCACGCCCACGAACAGCAGGAAGCTGAGCGCCTGCGATACCCTTACACCGTCCGTCATTCCGGCGGCGGAGGGCTTGATTATCCACAGGCTGTCCCCGCGCAGGCCTTCCACAAATGTGCGCTCCAGCGAATACAGCAGCACATAAAGGAAGAACGTGTCTCCGTCGTGCTTAACGCGCTTGCGCGTGAGCCAAAGCACTACGAATACAATAAGGCACCATGCCGATTCATAGAAGAACGTGGCTAAGTGCAGATGCGCGCCGTTCGCGGCTGTCGCACAGGCGGTGCATACGGCCTTGTCAAAGTAATGCGTGCCTTCAATTGCAACGCTTATTGGGAAATAACCAAGTATCGGGTGCGCTGCAAGCATTTCCGGCGTTACAGGCAGGCCGTAGGCTTCCTGATTGAAAAAGTTGCCCCAGCGGCCTATCGCCTGTGCCAACACAAGGCCCGGCGCAATTACGTCCGCAAGGGTGAGGAAGCGTATTTTCCTTACCTTGGCGAATATAAACGCCGCAAGCAGACCTCCTATCACCGCGCCGTATATGGCAAGACCGCCGCGCCAAATATACAGTATGGTTATCGGGTCTTTAAGATAGCTTTCCAGTTCAAACAGAACATAGTAAAGCCGCGCGCCCACTATGCCCGCTGGTATTATGCAAAGACACATGTCTATAACCGTGTCCTTTTTCAGTTTTTTGCGCCTTTCTTCGCTATATGCAAGGCCAACGGCAATTATCATTGCCACGGCCATTATTACACCGTACCAGTATATATCCTTTCCGAAAAGATTGAACGCTACCCTGCTTGGCATGTTCATTTGAATAATCCTCCTTTTATGCAAAAAATTATTTCGCCGTTAATTATACACCACTATTTATTACGGGGCAATGCCGCCTATATCCACCAATGTTTCCGGTGCGGCGGAATCCTGCTTATTGAAATAATAGGTATATATCTCCTCCGCCGCGCTTACGCTCCATACGCCTGCGTAGCCGGAAGGCACGCATATAACTATTACCAGCTCCGCCTCGCCTTCGCGCGGGGTATAGGAAACGAACCAGCTTGTGTTCTCTATATCTATTGAGGTTGTACCAACCTGTGCGGAACCGGTTTTACCGGCTATCCTGTCAAGGTATTTTTCCGTAAACTCCTGCGAGAATTTGCCGCCCGCGGTACCGTGATCCTCTGCCGACACAACGCCCGCCATGCCCTGCTTTACCGCCGCCCAAAGCGCGTCCCATTCGGCTGTATCCTCGCCTATGGTTTCGTACACGGCCGCATTCTTATCCTCTATCAGGTTGCCGTTTTGGTCAACTATACGCTCAACAATGTTTGCATCATATACCGTGCCTTCGTTGGCAATTGCGCTTACGTAGCGCGCTATGGCCATCGGCGTAACCAGCGTTGTACCCTGGCCGAAGCCCGCGCGTATGGTCTGTGTAGGTTTCCATTGTATTTCGTTAAGCAGCGTAACTATTTCGCTTGTCCAGCTTTGCGTTATGCTGTATCCTTCGGGGATGCCCAGTTCGTCGCTCAGTATTTTTCGTATATCCGGGCCCTTACCGTCAAGGCCTTTGCCGTCCTGCAGCATCATCAGCTTTAGCGCGCATTTTCTTATAGCCTGTTCGTCTATTTCCATGCTGCGTCGGGTAACATACTCGCGCAGGCGTTCGCGTATGCGGTTATATATAAGTATGGGCAGGCTGGTTTTCTGTCCGGTTATGTTCAGCTCGCCGTTGCTGTCGGTCAGCTCGTTGTCAAAAAGCACCTTCTGCCCGCCGCCTACGCCCGCAGTCTCACCGGTGAGTTCAATGTTTGTCTTGGTATCCAGCCCGAACTTGCCCATCCATTTGTTCAGCGTGTCTATACCCATGCGGTTCGCGATTTCGCAGAAATAATAGTTACACGAAAACGTGAGCGCCTGCGTCAGATTTATGTTCGCGTGGGCAGTATGGTTGCGGTAGCTCCAGCAGCGTGGCGCGCCCTGCTTCTGCACAACGGTCTTGCCGTTTTCATCAACGGAATAGAAGTAATAATAGCCGCTGTCGCCATGGTCGTTGACTATTTCGTCAATGCCCACCACGCCCTCGCTAACGCCCGCAACGCCGGTCAACGGCTTAAATATAGAGCCGGGCGCATAGCGCGCGGAAACGGCCTTATTGCGCAGCGGGGTAGTATCCGTCGCAGCTTCGCCGAAAAGGTATTCGCTCTGTTCCTTTGTAAGGCCCTGCATAAACCAATTCGGATCATATGAAGGATAGCTTGCGCTTGCAAGCACCTCGCCGTTTCGCGGATCCATTACTACTATTGCGCCCGTGGAGGCAAGCGTTATGTCCTTGCCCTGATATTTCTGGTCCTTTTCGGGCTTTGCCGCGTCCTCCTCTATCATTTGCTGCTCCTGTTCCCTCATTTTGGTAATAAGGGAACCCAGCGCGTTTTCGCACACGGTTTGCAGCTCTATATCTATTGTTGACATAACCTCGTTGCCGTTTGTGGCCTCAACATAGGATAGCTCGCGCGTTATGCTCAGGTTTTTGTTTATCTCAACCTCCCGCTTGCCCTGATGCTCATTCGTGGCGCCGGTAAGGTACGCCTCCATTGTGTATTCAAGTCCGGATACGCCTATGTAATCGCTGTATGCATATCCCATATCCGTCATTTTTATCTGATAATCGCCGTCGTCGCCCATTGAATATGTGCCGTCGTCGTTTTTAAGATAATACGGTTCAAGCTGCGCGCGGGTATAGCCCATGGCGATAAGCTTTGCCGCGCTTACCGTGTCCGCATTCCTTGAAAGATAGCCAACTATGTGCGCCGCCGTCTCTCCGCGGGGATATACGCGCGTGGTGCTTTGCGCTATCTGCACGCCCACAAGCTCGCTTGAGCGTTCAACTATTTCGCTCACGACCTCCTGCCCAACGTTATAGGCGATGGTTATCGGCTCATACGCGCGGTAGTTATTCAGGTTTACTTCCTGCCGTATGGATATTATCTTTTTGGCTTGTTCAAATGTATATTCCTCGGGTATGTACCACGTTTTTCTTAGGTAGTTATAGGCATATTCAGCCGTCGGCCAAAGATCCATGTCCCATTTGGTCGGATCCTTCGGATATTCCTTATATGCCGGATCCTTTATGGATATATACATACCTTCGCAGAAGTTTTTGTATCTTATGCGCCTTACGCGCTCTATTGCTTCGCTGCTTTCGACGCCGCTTATGCGCCAGTCGTAGGCTATTTCCCCGTTTTCGTCCATCACAATGTATGATGTGTCTATTGTTTGGCCGCCGCTTCGTTCAATTATCTCTATCGCCTTTATGAGCGATTCGGTATATACGGCGGAATCGTAGCTTGTGCGGTTGTCAGCATTGCGCAGGAATTCAACGTTGTAGCACGTTTCGCTATACGCAAGCACAACGCCGTTCCTGTCCATTATTCTGCCGCGCTCGCCCTTTATGGCTATCGTTTGGGTGGAGCGGCTGTCCGCCGTCTGCGCCCACTTTTCGCCTTCCTTTATTGTCAGCGTGCCAAGGCGATATATAAGCGCGCCCATCATGCAAAGCATAAGCAGGCAAACTATTATTATTCGGGATATGGGCTTTTTCATTTTACGCCTCCCTGGGCATGGCTATCCCGTTCATATGTATGTTCCACCTTAAGCTGCCCCGCAAGCGCGCGGCGCATAAGCGCATGGGTAAGCATGCACACCGCGGCGCTCAGCAGCGCACATGGCAGGATATACGTTCCGAGCACGGTAAAAAAGCCGAACTTAGCCCCGCCGGCGGCACAGGCCGCGGCCATTACGCATTCCTTGAATATTGCCCCCACCGCCGCAACAAGCGCGGGGATTATTATATT
>OHSI01001294.1_pt1 | contig 13325 bp, 4 predicted proteins | sample 1578641 | NCBI WGS metagenome assembly OHSI01 (sample SAMEA3879535, study PRJEB24766) | human gut metagenome | biome: human-associated habitat; feature: feces | place: USA | collected 1985/1987 | reverse complement strand
ATTTGTAGTAGTACCATTTGTAGTAGTACCATTTGTAGTAGTACCATTTGTAGTAGTACCATTTGTAGTACTTTCAGGTTCTTCTTCTCCATCATTAGCCTTATTTCTAGCAGCTTTAATCTTAGTTCTAAGAATTAAACTATCTTGAATTGTATTAGCTAATCTATAGTTAAGACCGCTACTAAGATGAAGAGCATCAAGACTTTCTTTAAAAGCTTCTTTTTCTTTATTAGTCATAAAAGAAGTAGCATCATCAAAGTTATTTTGCTCATCATTAAAGTAAGCGTTTACAGCAGCACGAATGTTACCATTTTCCTCATCTTTATATTTATCAGCTAAATCATCAATATACTTATAACTAGTGTCAATAACTTTCTTACGAGCTTCATTCATAGTGTTTTGTTTATAACTAAGTTCAGCAGCAAGGTCTGTTTCATTATTGACAACTTGAGCTTGGTAATATCTACGAGAAAGTTCAAGTTCAGCTTGTTTGAGAATAAGGTCAGAAAGTTTAATACCAGTACTATTCTTTTCTTTATCGGCTTCTTTAACAAGATTATTAATTCTAGTTATATTATTATTAGCAGTTTGAATTTGATTAAGTACGTTACTAGAACTATCAAACTCAGCAAGTCTTTTAGAAAGACCATTTTCTTTAGCAAATCTTTCAAAGTTACGAACAATAGTTTCATCTGTAAGTTGAACCCCTTTTTCATCAACACCACTAAATAAATCATCATAAGCTTTAGCTAAAGGGTCTTGACTATTACGTCCAAGATTACCTTGCTCGTCTCTTTCACTAGCAAGCATAACAGCAGTTGTAAGACGAAGTTCATCATTAGAAAGCATATCACTATACTCATTGATAGTACGATTAATATTATCAATAGCTACTTTATCACTAATAGTCTTACGATTTTTAGCTATAAGTTCTTTCTTTCTAGCATACAAATCGCTAATCATATTAGTTATAAGGGCATGACGAACAGCACCTTTTACTTGTTCACCAGTATAATTTTGACCAATAACTTTTCTAATGTTTTCTTCATTAAGAACTGTGTTTATAAGATTATCTGCAACTTGTTCTTTATTTTTAGTATTTGCTATCTTTTGATTATAAACAACATTAGCACTAGCTATTTCTTGAAGATATTCAATAGGAACACAGTCTGGTTCTTTTTTATTATGATTTCTATTTTGAACGATACCTATAAGACCTGAAAGTTCTTTAGTATATGCGTCCATAACAGCATCAACTTTAGCAACATTATTAGCTTGAATTTGTTTAGATTCAGCTTCATTTACTACACCTTTTTCTACCATAGCTTTACGAATTTCTTCACTTTGTAAGAATGATTTCAAGTAATCAAGATTACCGTGATGACCAGCACGTAAAGCTAATCTAGTAATAAAGTCATTTTCAGCAGCTTCTTTAGCAGCTTGACTTTCTTCAGGACTAGTAAAACTTTTATCGTTATCAAAAGGATTCTTTCCATCATTGATTTTATTCATCCTTTCAATATAAAGATTAGTATCTTTTCCCCAGTGAGCAATATCAGCTTTACGAGATTTAGTTTCACCAAGTTCACTAATACTAAAAGGTGAAGACTTACCTTGTTCACCAGTAGTTTCATCTTCTTTTTTATTAGCTCTATCTTCAAATGTTTGTCTAATACGTCCAAAACCACTACCTAAATGTTGAAATATAACACCACCTAATACACCCCAAAAAGCAGAGTCAGCAAGTCCTCCACTTTTAAGATACTTTTGAAGACGATTATCAAAAGGAGAATGGTCAGCATCTTGTTCATTAAGAAGAAGTTTACCAACATTCATACCCTCCATTTGAGATATATAGTTAACACTTTCTTCAATACCTTCGCTAAGTACTCCAGCTATTACAAGTTTCTCAGCTTTAGCATGGTCTTTAATCCACCAACCAGCTTTCTTCATCTTACCTATATTAGCATAGTATTTTTCAAACTCTTCAGCAGTTTTACCAACTTTAAGTTTTTCTAATCTTGCAGCTCGACTTACAGCGGCACTACCAGCACCAGAATTTCTAATACCTTTCCACATGTTACGAAGAGCGTACATTTGAATAACATCAAATACTATATTACTATAGTTCATAAGGAAATCCGTATCAGCAGACTTCTTAGCAATACGTCTTGCAACAGCTTCTTTATCATTAGTATCAATATCTTGAAGTAGTTCAGGATTCTTATTAACAAAATCTTGATATTGTTGAGCATTCATTCTATTAAGATTATCATAAGCTTCATTGTACATATCTTTATATACACCTTGAGCTTCTTGATAATTCTCCATAGTACGTTGTAAAAGAGCATTTCCTCCAATACTAGCAAACCTACTAGCAACACTTTCTACATCAGAACCAATAACAATACCATTACTACCAATAATTTTATTAATAGCTTTTTGTAAAGCATTAAGTTCTCTATTAGAGTTTATAGCTCTATCTATACCAACAATGCCTCTAATGCCATTTCTAGTCATACTAGCTAACTTAGAAGTCTTTGCAAGTTTACCAAGATAACCAATACCTTTAACAATACCAGTACTAGGAAGAAGCAAAGTTAAAGTACTCATTACACTAGGAAAATTACTAGTCCACCATCCCCAATTTATAAGACCTCCATTATAAATATCATTATGCTCTGGGTCACTATATATTGGAGCAACTTCATTTCTGAAATAATCTTGCCATTCTTGAAGCTTATTACTAATAGGATTTTGATAATCCCCATCAGATTGAAGTACACCATTAGTAATAGCATCAAACAAATCAGGTACAGCTTTAATTGTACCAAGAATTGCTTCACTAACAAGAGCTTGACCTAAAGAATTAAATGTTTTAGCAAAGTTTGATTGATTTTCAGCACGCTCTTTATCCAAATTAGTAATAAGATTAGGAGTAACACCATAACGTTGATAACTATGAGTATCACCCATTATCCAAGCATTATCTGCATTCTTTGCAAATTCATTAGCTGCACCAGATGTAATATCTTGGCTTACATCTAAAGTATGAAAGAAGGGTTGTTGAGCACGACCCTTCTTTGTTTTAGGATTATAATTAGGATTACTAATTATAACTCTACTGTTATTAAAAACGTTTTCTGTATTCATAATTAATCAATGTTATAAGCATCATTATCATACATTCCTATATTACTAAGAATATAATTAGAATAAATAGCTCTTTGATTATTAATAAGATTAATATTATCTGTATCTACAAAACTATCCATAGCTTTAGCTAATTTAGTCTTATATTCTTCAGATGAAAAATCTCCATTTATAACATTATTAGCAATAGGAGCAAAACTTTGCCAAGCTTGTGGATAAAGTTCACTCATAGCACTAGTAACATAAGTGTCTACTTGTCTATTTAAATCTTGTTGAAATTGAGCATTTAAAGAACCATCTTTATTTTTAAGACCTTTACGAAGATTACCATCTTCATCATAAAATTGTTTATTAGCTAAATCGATACCATCTTCAACTATAAGCATTTTATTAACTTTACGAAGTGCATCTTCTCTAGTTAAAGGTTGTACTCTACCGCTATCATATTCCATTTGATAAACTGCCTTTCCAGTAGAAGGGTCATTATAAACATTCAGTCTACCATCTTGAGGAATATCAACAGGATAATTATACATTTCCATACTAGCAAGTTCTTTCATAGCTCTAGTCTGAGAATTTTGAGAGAATAGTTTCTCAGCTTCACCATTCATAAAATCAGGAATAAATATTTGACGACTATTCTGTTTAATATCTTCAACTCTATTGCCTGTTTCTGTATTCTCATTTACTTTAGTTGGAATAGTAATAACATAACCAGTTTGATTACCTTGCATACAAAGAGAAACTTGAGTTTCTGGGTCAAACTTTCCACTAGCAATAGCAGCACGTAATAAATCTTGAATATTAGCTTTTTCGTTACTAGTATCTACTGAATGCCGAACAGTAGTATGGTCATCAGGATTTTCTTCATCAGTAACATACATTTCATATTGAGTAAAATCAGCATTCATAAGACCATTAAGAATGGCATTACCATTCTCTTTTACTAAAGCATTAGCTAATTCAGTATTAAGTCTACCAGTATTAAGAGCATCACTAATTTGTTTTCTACGAGCACTATTAAAAGGAAGAATCATAGAATTAACAGTAGATACTCCACTTCCATCACCACTCATACCTTTTACGGGGCGGATAGTTTGATTAGCGATTATTATAGCTTTAGCTGGAGCTTCAAAATTACTAAGCATTGTAACACTAGGATTAAAATAATATCCATCTGATTTTTCTATAGGACTTACAGAAATTCCAACTCTTCCAGTAACATCAACACCTTGACGTTTAAGTGCACCTTTTTCCACAGCAGGACTTAAAAGACAACTTTCATCATTTTTTATAATATTACCTTTAGCATCAATTCCAGCTATTCGAAATCTATATAAACCGTTATAACTCTTAATATTACGAATAGCATCATATATTTTATTAAATAAAGAACTACGTTTGCTAATATCAAGAATGTATTGACCATTTTGAACTTTAATCTTAGCACCAGCTTTTATTAAAGCTTCTTTAGTAAGATGAGTACGTTTTAACATATCATTAAAAGCATCATCATTATATTCTTCATCTTTAGCTAACCAATCAATACCAAATGCAGTTCTTTTTTCAGTCTTACCACCAAATTCAATAGATATTCCTTCAGCAACAGTATTTTTTGTACTACATAAATTTCTTAGAGCATCAGAATAAGCTTTACTAAATTTATTAGTACTTTTACGTCTATTACCTTCAGAATCTATGCCATTATTAAGACCGGGAAGAACATTAATATTATTTACAGCATTAAGAAAACTATATGCAGCTTTTTGAGTATCATCAGCATGAGACATTATACCTTGTATTCTACGACCATCAGTTCTAAGACTTTTAATAGTTTGATTAACCATTTGTTGTTTAACTGGGTCACTAAAGTGAGCATGAGATAAATAATTAGCTGCACCAACAAAATCTCCATCACTTATAAACTTATCGTATATTTTTTTACTAAGCATAGTTTACTAATTTAAAATACCATTTTCAGAAAGACTTTTACTAGTTTGTTGGGAATAAGAACCATCACGTTGAATATTCCAACTTACTTCACCAGGATTACTATAATAAGTTCCTCCTAATGTAGGAAGTGGAGCAGTTATATTACTAGTATTCGTACCAGAACTAAGAGCATATTTAGTACCATAAGTTAAACCTCTAGTTTCGGAACTACCTGAAGTATGACTAACGCTAGTATTATCATAAGCCATATTCTTAGTAATAACACCTATTTTACTAAGCATATATTCTTTAACTTTAAGAGGTTGACCATTAGCATCATAAATATCATTACTAAAAGAATCAATACTATTTTGAAGAGTTTTACGTTTTTCAGGGTCAGTAGTAGTACTAAGTTCATCTTTAAGCTGATTGACTTTCCATTGTACATCATCAAATTGTTGAATAAGAGCATTCATATTATCTGGGTCAAGAGCAAAAAGTTTATTATAAACTTCATCAATCTTTTGCTTAGTTAAAGTTTCTCTTTGGAAACTAGAACCACTAGAAGTACTATAACCAGTTTTTACAGAACGAAAACCTTCAGGAGTACTAGTACCACCATTACCTATACCTTGTTCATCAGAAACACTACGTTGAGAAGTACTGCTAGTAGCACGTTTTACAGGAGCAGCAAGTTGACCAGCAAGTGTAACAAGTCTAGACATATCAACTTTCTTAACTGGGTCCCATCCAGCTTTCCAATCTGTACCTCCAACTATATTACCATTTGCATCACGAATATCTTCATAAGCATATTTATTTTGTGCAAGCCAACGTTCTTTAGTAAGACCACTAATAACTCCACTATTAGCAAGAGACTCAACTTCACCTTTCTTCTTTTCATAAGCTTCATTAGCTCGAATACGACCAATAACTTCAGGAGAAGAAGTAGCACTTCCAGCAAGTTCAGTAGCAACATCTAATGCTCTACTATAATCACCATATTGAGCTGCATCATTAATCTTTTGTTCAATACGTTTAGCATAATCGTATTTCCATTTATCCTCAGCAGCATTAAGTTTTAATTGACCAATAGCATTTGTAATAGCAGACTTTTGTTGAATTGCTTTATCAGAACGCTCATCAATTTTATTTAATGCTTGACTAAGAGCTTCAATATTTGCACGAACTGGTATACGTTGAGGAACATATCCACCAATACTAATGCCACTTTGATTGTTTTTATAAGCCATAATATTATTATTTGATTACTGATCACAAAAATAATAAAACTTCTGATAGTAATAACACTATCAGAAGTATTTATATAATATTAATTTATACCGTATTTTTGTCTTTGAGCAGAAGACAATCTAGACAAATAGAAACGTTTAGTTCTATCATCTTTAGTAGTTCCATAAAGACTAGCTACAAGGTCAGGAGATAAATCATAACCCATTTCAATAAGTCTAGTAGGAGTAGCATCTTTACTAGAAGCAACCATTGCACGTCTAGCTTGGTCATCTTCGTAAGCAGTTCTACCAGCAGTCCAGAAATTAGTCCAAGCTTGAGATAATCCACTAAGACCAACATTAAGAGCATCACCTTTAGCTTGAATAGCTTCATTCTTAATTCTAGCAATCTCGCTTTGACGAGCAAGTTCATTCTGTACATTTTGTGTTGCAACAGTTTGTTGATTCTTAGCATCTTCTGTAAGCATCTTGTTCTCTTCATTCTCTTTAGTAGCCCAAAGTTTACTAAGATTAGAAAGAGCATCAAGATTAATAGCACCACTTCTATTAAGAGCAGCTACAGAACTTGAAGTATTATTGAATGTTTGTCCAGTAAGTTTATCTCTATAACGTTTAACCTCTTCTATTTCAGGATTGACATTATAAGTTGTAGGTAATTTACTAGCTTGAATAATAGGAGCTCTATCAGGAAGAGTATACTTACCAGCAGTATTATAATTTACAAGACCTGTACTTAATGCAGCAAGAGTATCAATACCTAATCCTAAATAATCTCCACTACTAAATATAGTACGACTACGATTATGTCTTTGTGGAATATAAGGAGTTTCATTAGCAGGATGATTAATAATATTCATTGCGTCATTATTTGGTTTCATAAAAGTAGGCTTAATTCTCTTAGCTGTAACTGTTACTTCACCATTACCTAAAACATTATCACCATTATAATCATAATCATAATCTGGAGCATCATAAATAGAAGTATAACGTTTATTGAAAGGAACATAAATACCAGTAGCAGCTTTAGGTCTCATACCTTTTATGAGGCGGCTAGAACTACTTAACAAACTCTTCTTTCTAAGACTAGGATATTTACTATATACTTTACTTCTAACATCACTTCTTCCATGAAGACCAGCAAGTCTTAAAGCATCAACAGCATCAGCTTTAGTTGGAATAGGATAACTTCTGCCACCACCTGCAAAATCTTTAGATGATACAGAAGGATAAGGATGTTTAGAAGAACCTCTATCTTTAGAAGTTAAACCGCCATTTCTAAGTTTACAACGACCACCAAGACGATGTTTTACATAAGGAGATGTTCTATACCATTTTTGAATTTCTGGACTTCCCCAAACATCATTAGCTTTGTTATTAACTAAATTTTGTTGATTAGGATTACCAGCATTATATAAATTCGGATGGTCTTTATAAGCTTTAACAGTTTTCTTTTTAGGATTATCGTTTCCAAATAAACTGTCAAGCCATCCAATACCCCATTTTGCTTTACCTCCATCATCTTTAAGACCATTTCTTCTCTTAAATGCTTGTTGAGCATTAAATACTTTATCTTTATTATAACCTCTAAGAATAGCTTGAGCAGGACTCATACCATTACCAAGAATAGGTTGAGCACTAAAGATTCTTAGAGCACCATTCTTCTTCTGAGCAACTTCACCACCTTCAGCTTCAATTTCATTTCCACCAACATTGATACCAATACCGGTTTGACCAGTCTCATTCACATCTTCATGAGAACCGCCCCGTAGAAGGTATGTGTTGTTGGATATCTTAGTAGCATTTCCACCATCAGTAATATAAATACCTTTAGCTCCTAATGTCTTACCAAGTCTAGCAGCAGTTCTAAATTGTCTAAGATAATCTTCTTGATAATCTCGACTATTATTAAGAACAGAAGTCATATTAGCAGCTTCTTGAGTAGCATCTTGCCAATCTCTAATACTTTGTTGTCTACGCATTTCTCTCTTCTGAGCACTATTACCAAATAAAGAACCTGCTATACTAGTAGCAGCACCAATAGCTGCACCAATCCAACATTTCTTTCTACCACCTAATCTCATAGTAGGAGTTTTAGTTGGGTCACTAGGAATAGTAGTATTATTATTAACAATACCATTAGTAACAGTCTTATTATTGTCTATAGATTCATCTGCTATAGAACCTGCCGCATTAAGAGCAGGAGCTATAACAGAAGTAAAAAGACTACCGAAGTCAGCTTTAGCTCTACCACCACAACGAAGACTTCTTCTTTTAATTTTTCTAGTCATAATTTAATACTTTGAATAATTAATATTTAAATCCTCAAATCTAAAAGGAACATTATCTATATTTCTAAAGATAAATCTAATAACGAAATAACGACCATAAACTAGATTACGTTCATCACTTGGATTATTAAGCATAGTTTGAATCTTAGTTTCTTGTGTAGGAGTAAGATTATTAATATCCAAGTTATAACGTTTACATATCTCTTCTTTAGTAAGTTTATTACTAATATAATTCCTTATATAATTAAAGTTCCAAATACCTTTATCATAATAAGGAACTTTGTAATCTGGAGTTCTATCTCTAGTTACAGTATCATCATTAATCATTTTATGTCCTGAAATATCTAAGTCACCTGTATCATTGCTATCAGTATAAATACGAAGTTTATCACCACTATAATGTTCTATATCACCATAAGTTCCATTGCCCATAAGTGGTTCAGCCATTCTAGTAACTTGATTACTAAAGTAAGCATACTCTTTATTAAGTATATAACTAATAGAATTAATACATTTAGGAATATTGTAATTTTCATTTACAATAACATCAAATATAGCAGGATTAACAGTTCTAGTTTCTTCAGTACCATCTTCATGTTGTATAGTAAGATTTGTACTCATAGCTGGAAAACCATAAGCATGGTCATCAAGTCCAGCGTAATCTCCAGTTTTACCATAGAATCCTAAAGGAGTATTTTTATGGAAACAATAAAGGAAAGAACTAGTTGTTACAGCATAATAAAAATAACAATGATTTTTAGTATTTACACCTAAGCTAAATTTATAGTCATGAAGACTAATAAACTTCTTACTAATCATATTAAATGATAAAGTAATATAAGCAGGTTGATTATGTTCTCTATCTCCGACATCTTTACTATAGTAAGCAAGACACATAATTACACGAGCATTAGCAAAATCTGTAACCATGTGAGCATCGGCTATTTGAACATTGTTCATCCAATTAAGAATATCACTAGTTAAATCAGTAAGATGATTATTATCGAAATTATATATTCGTTTATTATCTGCATCTACAAACCAATAACCATTACTATTAACAGTCCAGGCTTGAGGATGTTGAAGTCCACCATAACCATGATTACTAGTAAATAGTTCAATAGGTTCTACTTCAAACAAATCTGGCATTTCTAATTGCGCTGTGTTGCCCGATGTCTTGAGGAGGTTATCTCTATTAAGGTAAAATAAAGAATGCTCCGTGTGGACGAAAAATGCAGTGCCTACGCCAATGATATTTGTAATGTTGCCTTTGTTCTTGGAAAGCACTTTATAGTTGTTTGCTCTAAAGTGTCTCCATGAGTTAGCAAGACTTTCATCACCAATTACATCACTACGACGAATAGTAGCACGTTTATAAGAATCATAATTAAGATTATCTTTATAATTAGTATAAAGTTTATAATTACTTTCTATATACGTATCTTTTAATTCTATAAGGTCTGTAGCATTCAACGGCTTAACAATAATATTAGCACTGCGTTGATGAGTACCAGTACCACCTTCTTCACTACCTAAAACACCTACTAAATACTCAGGTTCTTTCTTTATTGAAATAGCATTTGTATTAACTCTGCTAAACTTACTATAATTGACAATTCTAGCATAAGCTTTAGTAAATGACGTCCAATCTTTAGCAATAGCATTTTTTTCAGATATATCATATACTTTACCACTATCAGATATATATATCTTACGGTCATATACTAAAGTTTTATCATTAACATAAAAAGCAGGATAATTAAAATCATAATCTTGAACATAATTATTAGGGAAGTTATCAGCATCATTGCTATCAGCATAACTATAAGTTTCAACATCTGAATGTTTAAAACATATAGGACCAAAACTAATAAGTTGTTTATCTTTCTTACAATATATGTTACGATTGAATATCATAACATTTCCTACTTCTCCTATTTCAGGAGTTACTTTACCTTTACCGTTTTTAAGAGAAAGAACTATACCACCATCAGAACCGGCAGTATTTACAGTGTTAGTTAATTCGTCATCATCTACTGCATTACTAGCTACAATACCAGCATTATTTATATAAGCAGGATTTGTAGTAGGAAGTTTAAAGCCTTCATCTGTTATTTTGTATTCAGGAATATAGATAGAACCATTATAGTTAATCTTACCTGTTTCTACTTCACTAGCTTTAAACAATGCACCATTGTTTGTTTTCTTAATACAATAAGCTTGATAACTATTTGTAGTTTCTGGCTTTTCATAACTAAAGAAGAAACCTACATAACCATCAGGTATTTTTATATTAGTAAAACCAACTTTAATTCTATAAAGTACATTATCGTTAGTATTATTAAAATTATGAGTAGAACCAGTTTTAAATAAAAGGTCTCCATTGTAATTTTTATAATAACCAAAACTAGTACCTCTTAGAGTATTTGAATCACTAGGTGAAACAGCAGTACTAACAACTTCGTAAGCATACTTATCTTTAAGAGCATCAATAGAAAGCAAACTAGTAAAATCTCTATCATTACCAGAAGAACTACTACTAGTTCTTTCTCTTAGTGAAGTTAATTTACTTAATTGAACATCTACACTATCGCTACCTGTCATTACTACAGAATTAATAATAGCATCAGGACGAACATCATTCTTTAATTGATAACCGTTAGTATAACTACCGTCTTTACGAACATAATGAATGAAGAAGTTATATACACTATTAGGCATTAAAGTTCTAATAGCATTATCTACTATAATAGTATTTGAATAAGTTCTAGTATTTGTACTTTTACTCATTCTAAATCTATTAGGACGATATGAACATACAGCAGTATAACCATGAAAAAAAACACCTGTAGCACCTCCTGTAAGTTTAAGACCAGTATGTTTATGACTTGTTCCACCACCTTGACCTAAATTATCATATAGTCTATTAGAATAACCTTTAACTGGAACAGTAATAATATCAAACGTTGGATTGTCTCCGCCATAAATACCAAAAGCTACATTAGTACATGGAAATATATGTTCGCCACCATAACCACCAAAAGCACAGTTATCAAAATCAGCAATATTCTCACTTTCAGTTGTTACCCAACATACATATCTTTTAAGTTCATTATAGTCTCTAGCATTAATTACAGTATGATAAGTTGTACGTTGACCATTAACATTTACAATAACATCTTTAGAAGGTTTTTTAATCTCAACAATGGCAGCACTTATACCACCAGTTGACCAACTAAATGTATAAGTCTCATAATTTACAGTATTAATATTAAGTGAAACTAAATTAGAACAAGGTTCATAAATCATGTTTGCTCTAATACCTTCAGCATATTTTGTAAGGTCTACATTATAATCGCTCTCATCATAGTTTGCAATATAAAGACGATTCTCATAATTACAAAGAGAAGCAACATTGAATAAATTAAAACTATTAGCAGTTAATTCATCTATTGTTGTTTCTTCAAAATTACCAGCATCAAAAATGAAGTCACGAACATCAGTATTAAACTTACGCCAAATACGTGCTAAAGCAGTTTCTTCATGTTTAAGTATATAACCTATTTGATAAGCTTTATAATTATAAGTATCATCAAACCTTATACGAAACTTAAAATTATAGTTACAATCTTTATTATTATTATTGTATGCAGCTACACAACGAGTTAAAGCTAAATTAGAATCACCAGTAACATCATATACATGATTAATTACAGTTTTATTCTCTATATTAAGAGCATGATAAGAACCACCTAAAGGCATCCAATTAGTATAATAATCTTTATCTATTTCATAACGAATAAATAATTGATATATACCATTAGGCATACTATTACCAGGAACTCTTTCTTCAAGACTTACATTAGCTATTGGAATGTTAGCACAAACTGAATATACTTCAGGATTATCACTAGCATTAGCTCTATTTAGATTTATAGTCTTTAAAGGAATATATTCTTTAGTTATTTTTTGAGCATTTACTTTATTGTCATTATCGCCTTCATCACCAGGATTAACAACATCGTCATCTCTACCAGCAACTTCTTCAACTTTAACAATATCATATTCACCAATAGCTATAATAAGTTCACCATTTACATTATAAGTATAAGTACCTACAATTTTACCACCGCTATAAGTCCAAGCATTACCTACTTCATTTAAGTCTAGAAGACCAGTAACTTCATTTTCTACACAACGATAAATATGAGAACTATGTTCACCAGTATCAGCTTCAAGGTAACTAAGTATTACAATCTCTTTCATACAAGGAATTATACCTACTATTTTACCTTCAACTGGAGTACTAAAAGCATAAGTTAATCCTTCTTCATTCGTAATATACGAATTATCAGGACTAACTTTAATGTTCTTAGCAAACACCAAACTTCCATTAGGAATAACGTTTGGAGTTTTATTCAAATTAAGTTCTTTTACTATATTCATAATTATTATCTTCTTGGGTCAAATGTTGAGTTGTAGAAGAAGTTTCTCCAACCATCAGCATTATATAAATCATTACGAACAGAAGTAATAGCTTTACTCTTTAATTCTTTCCATTGAATATAAGGATTAGTAACAGGACTATTACTCTTTAAATCATAAACTGGATGATGACTACCACGACTAAGATATTTATATAGAATATAAAAACTTATAGCTTCTAATAGAATACCATTATCATAAACCATTGGAACTT
>OHSI01001290.1_pt1 | contig 13346 bp, 16 predicted proteins | sample 1578641 | NCBI WGS metagenome assembly OHSI01 (sample SAMEA3879535, study PRJEB24766) | human gut metagenome | biome: human-associated habitat; feature: feces | place: USA | collected 1985/1987 | reverse complement strand
AACAGATTATTACAACCAACAACAATCAGATGGAGGAGAAAGGTATGAAGAGTAGATTCATTCACTTTAAGAAGAGATTCGTTCCGGCATTATCCGGAGCACTTATGGGAGTAATGCTTATGAGCACTACTTGTTTTGCAGCAGGTACAGGTACTTCCGCAGTAACACAGCCGCTTGAGAACTTAAAGACACTTATTATTGCAGTCATTGGTGCGGTTGGTGTCATCATTCTTGCAAAGAATGTTATGGAGTTCGCACAAGCCTATCAGCAGCAGGATTCATCTACCATGAACTCCGCTCTGAAAGGAATTGTAGCAGGTGTCATGATGGCTGGTATTTCAACAGTTCTGACATTCTTAGGCTTCTAAGATTGGGGAAATGCATTTCCCCTTTTAGTAAAAGGAAAGAGGTGAATAACAAGTATGGATATTTTTAAGCTTGGAGACAAGATCCTTGCACTTCTTGAGGCAGTGTTTGGGTTTTGGAACAATCAGATATCCCTGGTCTTTGCAATGCTTGGACAGTCACCGGTCAGTTTCAAGGGCGGAGGTCCCTGGGCAGTCATTGAGGGTATTGAGCCGGTCTTTGTAGCGGTCGGCTCATCCCTCGTTGTGCTGTTCTTTGTTATCGGTTTCTGCTCGGAAAGCATAGATGTAAAAGATGAGATGAGGTTTGAATCAATCCTGCGTATACTTATCCGACTGGGACTTGCAGAATGGTTTGTTGCAAATAATGTCACGATTATGAAAGCGTTTTTTACTTCCATAGTGTCTGCAAGAGTCCAGGCAATGATTTTTCTGGCATACAAGTCCATAACGCAGTTAAGGTATACAAAACCATCCTGCGTCCAGATATAAGTTATATCTGTGCACCAGACAGCGTTAGGACGTTCAGGATTAAACTGTTCGTTGAGAATGTTGTGGAGTTCTTTGCTAAAATCAGAATCTTTGGTGGTAGTAGTCCACGGTTTAGTCCACTGGGCACGAATGCCCATTTCACGCATGTATTTACCTACGGTGCGTTGACTGATGGTTTCGCCAGATTTACGTAGTTCCTGAGCAATTTTAGGGGCGCCATAATTCTGTTTAGAATTATCATATATTTTCTGGATTCCCTTTTTAACGGCATTTTTTCGCTGACGAGTAGGAGATACCTTTCGATTAAGGAAGGATCTGTATCCAGAGCGAGACACGCCTAAAATTTTCAGCATTCCGGAGATAGAGACGCGGCGTCCAGTTACTTTGGCAGCCTCTACCTTTGCAGAAACTTCAGTATAGATAGCTTCTGTTAATCTTTTTCCAGAATGCCGATGGCTTTTTTTAACACATCAAGTGCATCCTGTGCATCACGCAGCTCACGCTTAAGGAGGGCGATTTCCTTCGCTTCATCAGAAGCGTAACTGCCGGAACCGATAACGGGAATATCACCGTCATTATCTCTGAACTGGGCTTCCCAGCGAGCAAGAGTACTGACACCGATACCCAGGTTCTTTGCACATTCAACCTGTGTAAGATCAGGGTGCTCTTTGCGATAGTTGATAGCATCCAACTTGAATTGCTTGGTGTGATGAGTTTTTTGTCGTGACATAATGAATTCCTCCTCTTTTTTATTATACAGCACTTAAAGGGGATATCTCATTTTGTTTTGTACTATTTAGATGCTAACACTATATACTATATAGATAAGAAAGGAGTGCAGATAATGAATGAAGAATCAAAAGTAACACTGTATAATGTTGCAACTTTCGATCCAAACAGTCCTAATGCAGAAGAAGGAAAACTCGATTTCACCAATTTTGTAAAGACGTATAGCCATATGTATTATTTTCAGACTTGCCAATGGGTAGAGCAACAGATAGAAAAATATTTGCGTGAAGGATCACCGGATGTGGAGGCTTTCCTGAAAATTTTTGCGTGGAAAACAAATAAGATAGATCAGAAGCAGAGTTTATGCAAGAAAGATATTGTCTATATAGCAGGCGAAGATAAAAAGAAAAATTGGAACTTCAATAAAAAAGATAGAGTCGCAAGTGCTGTTACTCGTCACGGACTAATTGAAAAAGAAACAGTAAAAAAAGAGAATGGAGAAGAAGAAACGAAAACGCTCTATGACTTTCTAAATACGGCGGTAGATCTCAGTAAAAGTTATAGAAGCCTGAAAGAAAATGATAAAAAGGAAAAACAACAAAAATTCCTTGAAAAGTTGACCATAGCATCGCTCAAAGGTATCGGATCAGTCTATCTGATTACTTTTATGTATTTTATCACTCAAGGAGAAATGCGGATTTACGATATCTTCGCAATGATGGCGCTGGATGCGATTTATCCGAGCAATGTACAAGACGAGCTGTCTTTCGGCTCGCTGAATAGTTTATACATCGGAGCGAATGTTAAACCGCGAGATTTACCCCAGAAGGATCAGCTTGGGTTTAAAAACCTGTTTAGTGATAACAAGCGCTATAATAAGACTTATCAGATTTACATAAAGAAGCTGAACCAGTTCGTAGAAGATTATAACAAAGAACTCCCCGAGGGTCAGAAGGTCACATATGAAAAATGTAGGGATATCGACAGGGCACTGTGGGTTTACGGACACTTTTTCCAATAATATCATAAATGATTTACAGAGTAGTTTTACGCTGCTCTGTTTTTTATGCGCCGATTTTGTCCCATAGAATATGGTATTTATATTATAGGTGGCGGTGATATGGATAAAACCATAATAAATCTCGCAAATACCGTTACTAAACAAAAATCATTTGACAAGGAGGATAACAAGTGAACAGATATGAACAGATTATTTCCGCTTGCGGTTTTTCGGAAAAAATGGAGTGTTACCTGATCGGTTGTAAGCTTAATGATTATAATATGCTTGATATAATCCTCGGCGCGCCGCTCCCACTAACTGAAAAGAGAAAACTGTTGGAGCTGTTGAACACGCCGGACAGTGATGGATATGCCGATGTGTCAAAGTGCATCCGTGAGTTTGACGATGCGCTGGCTGCGTTGGAGTTGAAGAACAGCGAGATATTCACACTGTCCGAGTGTTGGTATGATGATGACATACTGGATGAAAAAAAGGCTTTTGCGGAGCCGTTCCTGTCTTTTCAAGCGGCTGCTGAATACATCAAAAAGTTGATAGAGGAAGAAACAAAGGACATAGACGACATCGACGAGTACATCTGCCGGACAGAGATAACAAAGTGGATCCCTGCCGGCAAAGGAAAAATGAAAGATGTTTACACCTACACTTTTGTCGGTAATGAAATTCATTATTTCAAGCGCATCGGCAATCTACCCCGTGACAGTTATAGAGGGTACAAAAGCAGTTTGGATTTGGATCTGCCGATCCCGTTCCAGCCGGGAGACATCGTTACTCTAAACTCCCTTCCATTCAGAGCTGTAAAGGGCGCTGTTCTGTTGGAAGTAGAAAATTGGAATTGTTGCGGTGTTCAAATGCTTTATCTGCGTAAGAATAGAATAAACAGAAAAATCATATGGGAAACAGGCGCTTTAAAACACGGTGACGGTTGGGAAGGATACTTCCCTATGCTGTCGTCACTCTATCGCCTGTCTAAGTATGAGGGTGAGCTGTCCGGTGAAGAGCGCATTTTAAAGAATGTACAGAAACGTATATATCAAAATGAAGAAACCGGAAGGAAGCTGTGGAAATATATTCTCAAAACAGCACCGGACGAAGAAGAATTATTAAAGTATTTGGAGAACGAATCATCTATATGAATCCAAACATAAGCGCTGAGTATATAGATAAAATAAAGATAGCTTTCGGAATAGATTCAGAGCCGGTTATCAGATATAATCACAGCGAGCACAATAAGTGCCATATAGACAGATAAAAGCCAAAATTTGATTTGTGCGCTGAAAACAGTTGAGTAATTCTATAAGACAATTCATTTGGACATAAAAGGAGTTGTTACCGTGAGGGATTATGAAGAATTGACATCGGAATGGGAAGAACTGTTAGAAGTATTAAGATGCGGTCAAGCAGATTTGGATGCAGTAAAACATCTTATCTTTGATACATATCATTTCTTGAAAAACGATCTCAAGGGCGATTCTGTTTCGAGAAACAGATTAGAGCTGTACAAGTATATCAGTCAGACTTGTCGTTCGCTGTACTTAGATTATCCGTTAGGGATGAAAAAATCAGACTCATTGGCGTTTTTCGAATTTGCTTCCGGCTTGTGCTTTGTGTTTGAAACGGGTTTTGTCGGATACGAGGGAAATTCTATGAGAGTGGATTTTTACAGTTCGATGGGCTTTGATAATTCCGAAGCTGATATGACGTCCTATGAATCGTTTGAAAAAGATTTTGATAAAGTTGCAGGTTGTTATCTGATAGAAGACGAAGAAGATGAATAAGCCACACTTATCATAAGGTTGTGCGTATTCTTAAAGGAGAATCAAAGGAAGATTTATAACACTGTTATAGCGTAATTATTTGTGATTTAACTTTAAAAGCAATTAGTATGAGGCGTGTGAGTTTGCAGCTCACACGCCCTAATCTTTTCTATTCACTTTTCCGTTTCCGATTCGGGAAGTACGCTTCCATCCATTCGATATATTCCTCCGGCGTTATTTTGCCGTCATAACATTCATCACGCTTGGTGATCGCCTGATAGCGCCACTTGTTAAATTCGTCCTCTTTCAGTTGATGAACCCGCACACGGGCGGCATAGCGCTTGTAGTATTTGTTGTAGATTGGAACCGCCTTATTGTCGGCGATTTTCGCCTTGTAGTTCTCCAACGCGGCAAGCTGCTGGCAGGTTCGGGTTTCTCCCTCGGCTATGCGGTCGCAGTAGTGCGTGTCATAATTACCTTTCATAATAAAGTATTTGCCGCAGCGCTTGCACTTTCGGAAGCGGACGTTTTGCTCCAGCATTTTTGTCAGCTCCAGCTCCAGCATATCTTTAATAGAACAGCAAACATATCTTGCGCTGATAAACATATGGTGCTGTAAAGTAAACAGAAGTGTGTTTGTGCTGATGCCGTACTTTTCCGCAAACGCCTTTTGCTCGTTGGTAGGCGTGAAATTCAAATTCTTTAAGGCGTTAATGATCTCTTTGCCAGTTGTACCGTAAGGCATTTTGTCTCCGTCCATAATGTTATGAGAGGTTCTGAATTCTTCTTTTCTTTCAAAGGATGTAGACATATCGTGAGAGTGTCTGTAGAGATAAAGCCGCTCGCTTGGGTATAAGCTGCCGAGGACTTCGGGATAAAAATCCTCGTCATAGCAAAACTCGATAAGCTCTAAAAACTCCTTTTGCAGAGCAAGCAAATAATTTCCGTAGCGTGCTATGCTTTTGCTCGTTTCGGTACTGCTTTTAATGAGCGGTGGAAATATCGCCGAATAGAGCGAAGCATAAGCGATGCTATTGATTAACGGAAAAGTAGTATCAAAATCATTATATGTCCTCAGCGTCCACTCTTCGTCGGACAGTTGACCAGGGTTCTTTTCTGTTTCATCTTCCGATTTGCTATGATATCCTTCTTCCTCTCCGATACGCTCCAATAGGCTGAATACCGTATATAGCTTTTTAACCGGAGTCAGAAAATCAGCATAAATAAAATCAAGAATACCCTCGCCGTAATTCAGCGTTACATTTGAGCCGCTCATAATATTGATCATAGCGTTTTTTAGTTTTCCTGTATCATCAGCGAACGGTCCTGCTAGACCTGAGGCTCGAAAGTTGTATTTGCTCTTAAATTTTTCAAAGTATTCCTGACATTCTTTTAAATTATCTTTTTCATAATCTATTTCTTCCTCGGCAGACTCATACGCTTTGTATGAACTGCCGAGTTTTTTTGCTTGTTCTCTTTCGTCAGCTTCAATAAGCTCGTCTATATAATCGTCACGCTCCCAAGAATCAACGACAATGTTGATGGTCTTCTTTTCGGGATAAAACTTTACCCTGTTATGGTAAAAGTCAAGACATACATTCTTTGAATTAGAGCGCAATATGCGGTATTTATCGTATTCGGAGAGCTCCTTGTTCGGTTTGTTTTCTGCCATTTCATCACCGGCTTTTTAGAAAATATAAATCGCTCAAAAATTAGATAATAAACATCACTCTAATATATATCATACAAAACCATTGAACTTTTGTCAAGTTGTCGCTATAATGCGTTTAGATAATTCGAACATCTGTTTTGTGATTATCTAACAACAACTGAATGACCTTCTCAGAGATATCTCTCCCGGTGAAGTAGGCGACGATATGAGCGTACCAAGGGCGAGAAAAAACGACACAGCGCCGAAAAGGGTTGCCTGTCAGAGTCTGTTGGGGCAGAAAGGCAAAATACAAAACAAATAATCAGGAGGACCCAAAATGAAGAAATTTAACAACACCATCATTATCGGCATAGACCACGGCTACGGAAATATGAAAACGGCAAATTGCTGTTTTCCGACAGGCTTGATCGCCTATAACTGCGAGCCTTTATTCACTAAGGAACTGCTTGTCTATAACGGCAAATATTACTTGATTGGAGAAGAACACAAGGAATATATCTCCGACAAGTCCTTGGACGAGGATTTTTATGTGCTTACGCTTGCCGCTATCGCAAAAGAACTGAGCACGGAAAGTATTACCGAAGCTAACATCTATATCGCCGCAGGCTTGCCCTTGACTTGGACAAGCGGTCAAAAAGCTGATTTTTCTGCGTATCTTATGCGAAATAAGGAAGTCAGCTTTACATTCCATAAGCAGGAATACCACCTTCACATTGAAGGCGTGAGCATTTATCCGCAGGGTTATGCCGCTATTGCTCCCTACGCTTCCAAGCTGACGGGAGTAAACGTCATCGCAGACATCGGCAACGGCACAATGAACGTATTGTATATGGTCAACGGCAAGCCGAAGTCCGGCAAGATGTTTACCGAAAAATTCGGAACTTACCAATGCACACTCGCTGTCCGTGAAGCCTTTATGCAGCAAACGCAGCGGGAGCTGAATGACCATATCATCGAAGAAGTGCTGCGAACAGGCAAGGCTGATATTCCAAAATCAGACCTCGCTATTGTAAAAGCCGTTGCTGCGGAGTATGTCAACGGGATATTCCGCAGACTCAGAGAACACGGCTATGATGAAAACACAATGCGGCTTTGGGTAACCGGTGGCGGCGGTTGCCTGATCAAGAATTTCGGCAAGGTCAATTCAAAGAGACTCACCTTTGAAGAAGATATTTGCGCCGCTGCCAAAGGCTATGAATATCTTGCCAATGTTCAGCTTTTGGCAGGGATCGGATTATGAAGCCGTACACGCTGACGATTCGATTCAGGGAAACCGACGAATACGAAGCTGAGGTCGGCGCTTTTATGAGGGATTTGAGTAAGCACACAGATAAATCCAAAAACAGATTTATCATAGACCTTATCGGAGATTATATGAAGCGCTCAGAGCAGGAACAGCAGGAGGAAGCTATTATTGAAAAACTGCGCAAGATGATTCGTGAAGAACTTCAAGGCTTTGCAGTTACAAATCCCGATTCAGAGGATAAATCGGAAATGACCGAGGACGAAGAAGCTGCTAACGCCGCAAGCGTGCTTGACGATTTAGAGCTGTTTTGCTGACAGCAAATCGTATGAAATATGCTGTCACCGCTGTTTTCAATCAAAATGTGACAGCATTTTTGACAGCACGTCATTTGTTGATGATTCAAGGTGCTTTGGCGGTTGCAATACCCTAATGCACTATCTTATCGAGCAGACCGTCTGTACCCCCACAAATGGCGGACGGTAGGCTCGTCAGGGGATTTGTTCCCCTGAAATCCTATTTTGAGAAGGAAGGTATAAATATGACAGATACAAAAAAGCCAAACCGCAAACGCAAAATAGCGAAAAGGATTTGGCTGAATGAGATGGAAGAACGTGAGCTAAAAAGAAAAGCGAAAAAGGCAGGCGTTTCTCAATCAGGACTTGTCCGATCGCTCATACGGGGATATGAGCCGAAGGAAAAACCGGGCAAGGAATTATTTGAAGCGCTCCGCCAACTTTCTGCCATCGGAAACAATGTTCATCAGCTTGCAGCAAAAGCAAATGCGCTCGGATTTATCGACGCGCCTATGCTGCATAAAGAGGTCAAGGAATGGAGAGCGTTTCGTGTGGATATCGTTCGCCGCTTCATCTCTCCGGACGGAGGGTAAATATGGCAGTCAGTAAATTATGGTTGATAAACGAAGGCGGTCTGAGCAGGGTGCTTCAATACGCAGCCAATCCGAAAAAGACAAACAACAAACTCTACGTCAATGGTATCAACTGCGAACCGGAAACAGCCTATGAGGAGTTTACCGCGGTCAAGCACTCTTATGCCAAAACAGGCGGCATTGAAGCCTATCACGGCTATCTCAGCTTTAAGGAACAGGATATCACACCGGAGTTGTCGCTGAAAATCGGCACCGAATTTGCACAAGAGGTCTGGGGCAAACGGTTTCAGGTATTGGTTACCGTTCACACCGACACCGAACATCCTCATTGTCATTTTGTAATCAACTCCGTTTCATTTGTTGACGGCAAAAAACTTTGGGGAAAAGAAAAAGCGTGGTTCAAATTCAAACAGACAGCGGACAGATTATGCGAAAAATACGGCTTGTATTATAACCCGAAGCCCGTTAGAGGAAAAAGCTCATCATACCACTATAATCGAGAAAAGAAGGGCGAACCGACAAGATACTTACTCGCCCGTGAAGCGATGGAAAAAGCGCTGTTGCAATGCACCAACACGGCAGATTTACGATATACGCTCGCTAAACTCGGTTATGAGCTTACTATGAACGACAGGCGGAAATATTGGACAATCACGCCGAAGGGCAGCAAAAAGCCGATACGTCTTGTAAAACTCAGCGCTGATTACACGCCCGAAGGTATCCGCCACAGATTGGTGAACAACCGCTACGATCGACCGCCACGCATTGATTACAGGGATAACCGACCGAAGCAATACAATCTGCCAACTTGCGGCGATAGGATACTTCAAAGGACAAGCGGAATATACCGAATATATCTGTATTATGCGTTCAGGCTTGGCGTGATACACAGCTATCGCCGCCCTGATCCTGCAAAGCTGCATTGGATATTCAAGGAGGAGCTTGCTTATCTTGACCGGTTAAGCGAGGAAGTCAGGCTGATGGGCAGGGAGAAGATTTCCACCGATGTTGAGTTGTTGGCGTACAGGCACAAGTTGGAGGATAGAATACAAACATTTTCCGATGAAAGATCTGATTTACGAAAACACTCACGCCGTAAAATCAGCGCCGATGAATTAAAAGAAACCAAAGATAAAATAACGCATATAACAATTAATTTGAGAAAGCTCCGTCACGAGCTGAAGCTGTGCGAGCATATCGCAGAGCGGTCTAAGGTGATGGAGCAAGGCTTGGAGACTGTCCTTAACGACGAGCAAAAGACAAGGGCGAAGAACAAGAGCAGAGGATATGAACGATAAATTTAAAACGAAAGGAGATGAATTTTGATGAGCGATAAAGCGTTTCTAAAACTGCCGAGAGTATTGATCACAGAGCCGTTGCGGAGCAAGCTGTCGGATTCGGCAATCGTGCTGTATTCGTATTTGATCAGCTTGTATGAGTTGTCGGTCAGAAACGGAGAGAGATTTCGGGACGAAAACGGAAGGTATTATGTAGTGTGTCCCATCAGCACTGTTATGCGGCTGCTCAACTGCTGCAACAACAAAGCGGAAAGCGTGTATACGCAGCTTGAAAATCAAAATCTTATCTCCCGCAAACGGCAGGGACTCGGCAAGGCAAATTTGATATATGTGAATCCTATTGCGGAAAGTACCACAACCTATGCGAAAAACGCACACGACCAATGCGAAAATATAGATTCTGCAAATGCAAAAATCACATTTGCGGAAATGGGAAAAACGCATACTATCAAGAATGATTATTATCAAAAAGACTTGAATAAAATCTATCCATCTATCAGCTACGGGGATGCGATAGAGGATATTCGCAATCAAATTGAATATGATGTTTTGGCAGAACGCGGCTACGGCAGTGTGTTGGATGAAATCGTCAGTCTGCTTGCCGATACGGTGACATCCACCGCCGAAACTCTCAGGATAAATCAAATCAACATTCCGACAGACAAGGTTCGGTGGCGGCTCAAGCAACTGACTGCCGAACATATTGAATACGTTATCGGATCACTCGAAAAGAACACAACCGAAATAAAAAATATGAGAGCCTATCTGCTGACGGCTCTCTACAACTCTATTGATACTTTGGATACTGCCGCCTTGTACGGCGCTTGAAGGGAGGGTATATGCAGTGGAAGAAATCAAATTTATGAATACAAAGCAAGTAGCACAGGCGCTGGATTGCAGTATGCCTACGGCACGTCAGATTATGATGCGTGCGGATTTTCCGCTTATCCGAGTAGGCAAAAACTACAAGGTCAGCGAACAGGCATTTGTTGAATGGAGTAAAAAAAGAAGAGTTTAACGATTTAAAGTAAAAAACTATTGATTCTGAATCGTTTCTGATGTATGATGTTACTATCGGAAACGATTCGGCGTCTTTAGGTTCCGAAAGGACGGATATAATGAACACTAAAGGCAAGAAGCCGAAAAGAAAAGTAAAAATGGATTACGGTGACGGCTCTATTTACTTTGTAAAAAGCCGAAACTGTTACGCCGGACAGGTTTATCTTGAAATCGACGGCGAAAAAATCCGCAAGAGCGTTTACGGTAAGACCGAGCGAATTGTAAAGGACAAAATTCGTGAGCTTCAAATTCAGGCTAAAGCCGGTGCGTTTAAGAAGGTTGATAAAACGACCTTTTATGAACTGGCTGAAAAAATGATAGAGGAGCAGGTTGCTCTGAACGAAATCAGACAATCCACCTACAAGCGCAAGCTGGAAACGCTGAAAATGCTCAGCTCTTTGTCCGATAAACAGCTTCGCAAAATCACGGAGGATGACATTATCGCATACTTCAAGGATAACCTCGATTATGCGCAGTCAACGCTCAACAAGCTGTATCAGCTGCTCGGCGCTGTTTTCAAAAAGGCAATGAAAAAGGGAATCATCAGCAAAAGTCCGCTGGAGGATTTGCGTGTCCCGAAATCCCACAAGAAAACGGACAAGGTCAGAGCGTTAACGGTAGAAGAGCAGGCACGGTTGCTTGATGTGCTGAATAACAACGACATCAATTACTCCGAGATAATGCTGGTTTCTATGTTCACCGGAATGCGCGGCGGAGAGATTTGTGCGCTAAATATCGAGGACATTGATTTTCAAAACAACTGTATCATCGTGAACAAGACCACATCACGCGGCGGCGACAATTCGGTTATCGTCAACGAAACGAAAACAGAAGCCGGTATGCGCAAGGTTTTGATTAACAACGATTTGGCAGCTTTTTTGAAGGAGTGTATCGGTGAGAGAACCGGCGGCACATTGTTTGTTTCAAGCAACAACAAGCCGGTCACTACACAGCAGGTCAACTATTATTTTTGGAACACCTTGAAGCAATACGATATTCAAGACAAATCGCTGCAAGGAAAGCTGACCTTCCACTCACTCCGTCATACCTTTGCCACGCGCTGCATCGAAAGCGGCGTACCGCCGAAGGTCTTGCAGAAAATACTTGGTCACAAGGACATCTCTGTTACGATGAACGTGTATTGTGATGTTTTTGAAAAATTTGAAGCCGCTCACCTGAACGCTGTTGACAAGTATATGAAACTGAACAATATCGGATTGGGAAAATCCGAAACAAAAACCGTAAAGGTTGCATAAAAAGGGCAAATCGCATTCAAAATCGCAGTCAAGCCGCTGCAAGCCACTGTTTAAGCCATTTAAATGGCTCCCGCAACCATCCAATAAGCACTAACCGTTATGGTTAGTGCTTATTTTTTATTTTGCAAACTTTCAAAGCAATTGCACAAACACAAAACAAGCCTGAGATTAAAATCTCAGGCTTTTCATCTTAGTTGATAGTAAGATTTACTTTTATACATTCTCTACAATTAGATGTGGGATTAAATTCCGCTACCTTACAAACAACATCTTCATTTTTTTTAATTCTTTTTGTTACTTCTCTCGAGTAATACCTCGGAACATAACCCAACTTAACACTGTCTGCGGTGAAAATTTCAACAGCAAAACAATCTTGTTCATTACCGGGTTCTAACTTCAATAACAAATCATCGCCAACTTCAATATTCACACCTTTAAAATTGCAAATATTATCTTCACATGGAAGATAATGACTTACACCGGCAATATAGAAACTTTTGGAGACATTTTTTTCATCATCAAAAATAGGATCAATAAACTCAAAAGTATCAATTGGCAATCTTGCTCCGCTGTTTTTTAAAAGTAGATATTCATCATATTCATCAAGATTGTATCTTTTTAAAATGTCGGAGATACCACGACGTTTTTTGTCGGGTAATCTGCTGGCGAATACAGGGAATAACTTTTCACTTGTATATTTTTTGCTGAAATCTTCAAATGCAGCAATTCCTTGAAAACCATTCTTTCTGGCTTCGTCTATTTCTTTGCCGTACTCAAATTCAAAGAGTCCGTTTTTAGATAAAATGCCAACGATGTATTGCTTTCTTGTTTCAGGGTGTTTCCAAATCAGATATAAATAATCTTTACCATTTTTTGTTGACATTATATAACCCCCTTTTCAAATATCATTTTTATTATATTCACTTTCTGTGTAAGAAAATGAAAGAGTAGAGCTTTTCTTTTCAGGATAATCTTTCAAAATAGCTTTTATATTGTTTTCCGTCATTCGCTCAATAATTTTTTCCACAATGGACACACAATATTCTCTGTATTTTTCATTACAGAATATATGTACCAAGACATCAATGAATTCAGGCTCCTTTTTTGTACACATATCAATTCTTATTCGAGATTTAGATTTACTTGTCACAAGTGATGTAAATCTACGAATATCTTTCCCGAGGATACCGTCAATATCAGATTCTTTTACATAGCAACATAATGATGAACCATTATCATATAGATATATGTCTACAAGTGGATATACTTCTTCACCAGATGGTACACAGTTAGAGTTCTTAAATAAGTGTGGCTATCCTACTTATGCAGATTGTTTAACTGTCACAAATACATCTATGTTAGGTATTGATTCATTACTTGGTGTGAAATATGTATTAACTTCAGAAAACTACACTGGTCTAGTAAAGAAAAACAATACTAAGTTAAATGGTAAGTATACATATACAAATCCATATTATATGCCTCTCGCATTTACATGTAATAACTTTGACGCAATTAAGAATGAAGAAGGCTATTTGAACCCATTTGATTATCAGAACTTATTATTT
>OHSI01001277.1_pt1 | contig 13404 bp, 16 predicted proteins | sample 1578641 | NCBI WGS metagenome assembly OHSI01 (sample SAMEA3879535, study PRJEB24766) | human gut metagenome | biome: human-associated habitat; feature: feces | place: USA | collected 1985/1987 | reverse complement strand
TTGCCCCTAATTTGAAATTTCAAGTGATATTGATTTAGACGATCCAAGTACGTTAGTAACAAGTAAAACTGTTTACACACATTAAATAAAAAATAATATAAAAAATTAACATAGAGTGTTTGCAGTTAGTGTAAATACATATCATTTAAACAAAATATTGAGTTAAATAAAGAATATACACCATTTTAAATGGTGATATTAAAATTCATTATCTCAAAAATATATCTCATGTAAAACTAAAATGCCAGAAAAAACTACTAGTTTTAAAAATGCAAATATTGGATTAACTAGTGGGTGGAGTCAGGGGGAACTTTTATGGGGTTCTCCGTTAAATGATGACTTGATGATGCTTGATACTCTGTGTCAAGCACGCGTCAACAAAATTATAACATCAAAGAATCAACAGCCGGTAAGTATTAATAAGGGTGATGCATATATATATGCAATCGAATCTCTTGATATTAACTTAATTGGGCCGTCGGTTGCGAAAAATGATATTGTAATTTTTAGATCTGGATCCATAAATGATTATATTGTCGTAACACCAAAACCCGGCTGGAAAGTTTTTAATAAAGATGATTCTTCTACATATGTATATACGAAAGATGATAATAAAAATATACTGATATGGGAAAAAGAATCAGTTATTAAAAAATATAATTCATTTGTTGAGTTACCATCCATTGGAAACCCAAAAGTATTATATATTGTAGATGAAAATTCAACAATATATTTTTGGAATAGTAAACAATTAAAATACGAAAAAATGATTAGCTTAATCCCAGAAATTGATGTTATCGATTGCGGGGATTAAAATAAAGAAAAAAAAGAAAAATTAAGGAAAAATATATTATATGGCTAATACAACATTAAACACTCGTGTTATTTGTAAAGTAGATACCGCTGCTAAATGGGCTGTTTCAACTCTAGTTCTACTGAAGGGCGAAATTGGTATTGAAGCCGATACCCGTAAATTCAAGATTGGTGATGGTGTAAAAACTTTCGCTCAACTAGAGTATGCTGCCCAACTACCTACTAAAACTTCTGACCAGAATCCTACAACCGCTGATACTGGTTATGAAATCGGTTCTTTCTGGCTAAATACTACATCTGGTACAACATATATTCTTCAGTCTAATACACCTGATCCTGTTTGGGTGCAGATGGCTAAATTCTCTGATATCACCAGTGGTAACTTTGGTGATATGCATAAAGCAACCTATGATACTGACAACAACGGCTCTGTTGACAAAGCCGATAGTCTGAAAAATACTGACGGTTCTTTCTTAGTCATCAACGATGCTAATACAAGTGGACTGTGGACAGCCGCTAAAATCCAACAGGCTCTAACTGAGGGCCTAGCTCTAAAAGCTGATGTTGCCACCACATATACAAAGACTGACGTTGATGGTAAATTAGACCTTAAAGCTAATGTAGCTGATGTATATAAAAAGACCGAAGTTGATGGCTTCCTTAACACCAAGGCCGACAAGACTGCCCTGGCTGATTATATTCCTCTTACCCAGAAGGGTACTGCTGATGGTGTAGCTACATTAGATGGATCTGGTAAGGTTCCTGTTTCTCAGCTTCCTTCTTATGTGTCTGACATTATTGAAGCTGATAACCTGGCCGCTTTCCCAAAAACCGGTGAAGCTAATAAGATCTATGTAGCTAAGGATACCAATAAGACATATCGCTGGTCTGGTAGTCAGTACACTGAAATCAGTGCTTCTCTAGCTATTGGTACAACTTCCGGTACAGCATATGATGGTGCTTCTGGTCAACAGAATGCCGACAACATTGCTGAGTTACAGGGTAAAGTTGGTACAATCGAAGGTACTGTTGGTAACCTAAAGGCTCTAGCCTACAAAGACACCGTTGCTAGTGCTGATATTGATGCTAACGCTGTTATCACCGATAAGATTGCTGACGCTAATGTAACCGAAGCTAAGTTAGCTGATAGTGCTGTTACCGGTAGCAAGATTGCTGTTGGTGCCGTTACTGATGATAAGATTGTCAGTATGGATGCCAAAAAGCTAACTCAAACTGCTGGCGATGTTATAATTCTAAACTGTGGTGATGGTACCGATACACCTGCTGCATAGTATCATTTTCTTATTAGATTAAAATAAGAAAATTATGCGGAGATAATTAATGTATCGAAGTTGGGACAATTTTCGGATACTTCATAAAATTGACACAGAAGAAGTCTGGTCAAGTAGTAATTTAATTCTTAAAAAAGGTGAAATTGCACTATCTATCCAATCCAATAATAGTGTTCAGATGAAGATTGGAGATGGTGCTAGCACCTATAGTCAACTACCTTTTAAATTTGTAGATAGTTCGACAGTTACTGAATTAATAAAAAATGCAATACCTACACTAACTGGTGATGTAACATCTACATCTGAGTACGACGAAGTATCCGGTAATGTTAAATTAGTAACTTCAGTTGTTGATAATTCGCATAATCATACAATTTCAAATATAACATCACTTCAGGATGAGTTAGATAAAAAGGCACCGATCAACAGCCCAGCTTTTACTGGAGTGCCCACGGCACCAACGGCTGCTGCAAATACAAATAGTAATCAGATAGCATCAACAAAGTATGTTGACACGGCCGTTGCTAATAAAAATAATATAACTGGTAATGCTGGTACTGCTGATAAGCTTAAGACTTCTCGAAAAATTGAATTAACGGGTGATGTTACTGGTTTTGCTAATTTCGATGGTTCGAAAAATATTAATATACAAACAACATTGGCTGGTTCTTATGTAACTGAGTCTGATGTTATTTCATTAATACTTGCATTAAGCTAGGGTTATACATGCCAAGAGTAAAATTAAAGAAACAAAATATTACACCGGGGTTGATAAATTCATTAAACCTTGGTGTAGCTCAATCTCTCGGTTGTAGTCCTTATGTTGCCGTTTCACAAAAAACTATAACGGAAAAGTTTTCTGATGGAACTGGTGGCTATGCAGATATTGATGAATTAATTGCTCGTGTTAAGGACTTGGAGTCCTCATTAAAGAACACGAAGCTATTATTAATGGAAGTTAGTCGTAAGGCAAACCAAGCCCTTAAAAAATCAGAATCTGCTGATAAGTTAACTACACCAAGAATCATTGAACTAACTGGTGATGTAATGGGATTAACTCAGTTTGATGGTTCAGAAAACGTAGAAATATTAACAGACGTCAAACCAGCAACCCTTACACAAGAGGGTATTGTTAAACTGAGTGATTCCTTAGAAAATAATTCAACATCTGAAGCTGCTACGGCAAATTCAGTTAATATACTATACAATATGATATCGGATTTAGATGATAAAATAACATCTATTCCAAAACCACCAAAACCAGCAAATGAGAATTCTTCATTTTGTTTAAAATGGGATGAAGATCAGCAGAAATTTATTTGGGTTGATATATCCAAAGCTCTTGGTTATGGTGGTTAATTTATTAATTTAATTTTCAAATAGGGTGTTTATGCTTTTAATATAAACACCCTATTTTATACTTAATTTTTGTGAGAAATAAATGAGTGATACATTAGTTATGAATTCATTAAACCTTGGTGTTTCCCCCAAGGTTGGCGAATCTGTATACTTTCCTCCTTCTCAAAAAGCTATAAAAGAAAATGCTGCTGAAGGTGCTGCTGGTTTGCCAAGTTTACCTGACACATCTGCGCTTGAAGAAGATAAAACCTACAAACTAAAGTGGAATAGTGCTTCTAAAGTATTTGAGTGGGTCGAGTGCTAATAATTATGTCAATCGAAAAAGAACCTGCGGTAATGAATTCATTGAATCTTGGTGTTGCCAATAAAACCGGCGATAATCCTTATATGGCCATGTCACAGAAAGTTACTAGTGAAGAAATAGTAAAAGCTGCTGCTGGTAACACCGCCGATATAACTGAACTCCAAGATCATGTTAATAAACTAGACATAAAGGTTTCTGCGGTTGAAGGTAAAGTAGAAGAGATTAAAACGACCACAGAAAATAAAGTTGACTGGTCTGAGTATCCTTCTGAACCTGGGCGTAAGGCTATTGTACTGGCCAATCATGATTCTTTAACAGGTACAACAACAACCGGTGAAGGTGCAAACCTTCTCATGCTTAGTAAATGGGATGTTGCTGATCTTGGCTCAACTAAGATACATGCCAACCTAAATACTAAAGATGTGGTTACAATCAATGATAGAGACGTGGTTATCACAGATAACAATATCTCTACAGTTGTTACACCAGGTAATAATATTGAAATCACTGTTGGTGAAGCTAGTAACCATAAAACTATAACCGTTAATTCTACAGCTCTTTCTGAAGAAACTGCTGACCAAAAATATTTAAATAAGACTGAATCTGATAACTTTGCTACTAAGGAATCTTTAAGTAATTTAGAAACAGAAGTTAATAATAAAGTAGATTCTACTTATGTAGATCAAAAGATTGCAGATTTAGTCGGTGGTGCTCCAGAAACTTTAGACACCTTAAAAGAACTATCTGATGCACTAGCTGAAGGTAATGATGCTGTAGTTGCTCTAACTCAACAGATTGGTGCTGTTGATACTAAAGTAGATGCAATTACATTGGATTCTTTAGGTGGTGCCAAAAAAGAGCATACACACACCTTAGCTGACATAACAGATTATCAAGAACCAGATCTTTCTGACGTAGTAAAATATAAAGAATTTGAATATAACGAACCTAATCGGAAAACAATCCAGCTAGATAACTATGATAGTATTTCTGGCCTTACTACTGGTGGTGTTGGTGCCAACCTAGTTATGTTAAGTAAGTGGGATGTGGCCGATTTTGGTTCTACTCAAGTTCATATGAATCTTAATACTCTGGACCATGTTAGCATTAATGATGATAAGCTTATTGCTACCACAGATCAAATTCCAGACGTATCTAACTTCGTAACCTCTGATGGATTAAATTCTGCCGTTGCTACTAAGGCGGACTTAGAGCACAACCACACATTAAGTCAAATTACTGACTATGTGGCTCCTGATTTATCTGGTTTTGCTACAAAAACTGAAGTAGATGAAAAAGTAAAATCTGTTACTGTTGATTCAATCGGCGCTGCTAATGCTGAACATACACACACATTAGCTGAAATTACCGATTATCAAGAACCAGATTTAACTCCTTATGCTACTAAGGTAGAATTGTCAGGTAAAGCCGATACTACAGCTTTAGATTCTAAGTTAGATAAGGTTGAAGCTACATCTACATATGCAACTAAAGCTGAAGTTTCTGGTTTAGCTACTAAGGAAGAACTTGCTCAAAAGGCTGATGTTTCTTCTCTTGATTCTAAACTAGATAAAGCTGAAGCTGATAATTTTGCTACTCATGACGATCTGACTACCGGTTTATCCAATAAGCTTGATACAAAAACAGCCGAATCAACATACGCTAAAAAGACTGAGATTGTAGATACTGTATATTGGGGTCGTTATCCTTCCGAGCCAACTCGTAAAGCTATTATATTGGCCAATCACGACTCCATTACAGGTACAACTACAACTGATGATGGTGCTAACTTACTAATGCTCAGTAAATGGGATGTGTGTGATGTGGGTTCTACTAAGATCCATATGAATCTTAACACATCTCAAGCTGTAACTGTAAACGATGAAGCCTTAGTATTAACAGATAAGAATCTGGGAACATCTGTAATTGCTGGTGATAATATAACGATTACCCCAACAGAAGTAGATGTTCCTGATTCAGAAACAAAGTTAAATACTCTAGTTATTGGTGTAACACCCAACACATTTGTTGAAACAACTGAGTTTGATAAGACTAAACAAGATATTGATAATCTGAAGCAAGAAGATATTTCTCAAGATGGTGTGAATATAAGTATTCTTAACCGTCTAGCCGCTCTTGACTCTCAAGTTGATAGCCTAAAGAAAACAAATATTTCTGTTGTAGATAATATTTCAGAAGGTGTTTCTCAACCAGATCAAGACCTAGTGATTTCATCTCAAGAGCCTGTAGTAAAGACTACAACAATTGTTGGTAAATCAGTTGAATTCAGAAATCTAAATGTTGATTCTTCTAACATGAAGATTACGGCTGAAGATGGCGATGTTATCTTAAATAACATTAATACAACTGGTGAACTGAAAAAATCAACAGCTAATACGGTTTTTGCTATTAACACTAATGACTATGTAAGAATAACTCAGGGCGACATTAACCAAAAGAGTTATAACTGTATTGAAATCGGCCTAAATAACACAGAGCCTAAGAATATCATTATTGATGGTATTGATTTTAATAGTGACCTGTCAAATAATGCTATTCTAGTCTTTGCTCATGCCGATAATGCTGTACTGACAATTTCTAATTGTCATGTGAAGAAATGTTCTAACTTCTTGAGATTGTCAAATAGAACAAACCATAAGTTAACTGTTAATATTGTAAATTGTCAGATTGATGCTTGGGATACTAATCCTAAGTGGGCTGGTTTCTTATGCTTGCAAGATTACACAAGCGGCGATAATGAAGCTGCTCTTGAAGCTAAGTTATTTGCTTCTGACAAGATTACAATTAACTTAACTAACGTAACTGGTCCTAATGGTAAGATTACAACACCTGAAGATATGGGCCTAGCTTTTGGTTCACAAAATCTAGAAAAGCAGTTGGGTTATGTTATCTACGGACCAGAATTGACAACATTACCTTACACCGGTAATGAGTCAATGTATCCAACGTTTACGTTTAAATAGTAAACAACTATGAATTTGTGGATCGAGGAGAGCTTGCTCTCCTCGATTATGTTATACACGTTATAATTTGATATAATTACGTGATGAATAAAAAAACGTATGTAAAATATAATGATAATCATGAAATAGTCGCTGTTGCTGATTGGAATTTTCCAGGTTCTGTTGAAATAACAGAACGGGTTGAATTACAACTAGACGGTACTTATAAGACTATTAAATATCCAAAGTTAAGTATTAAGTTACTCCAAGAAAGAGAGAAATTAAGAAAAGAGATGGTGAATCACTTAACTTGGTTAAAAGAACATGACTATGTTGGAACTAAGATTGCAACCGGCCGCGCTACTATTGATGATTATTCAGAAATAATCGAAGAAATGAATATAAAATCTAAACGTGTTTCTGAAATAAGAGATCGTATAGATTATATTGAGAAATATGGTAAGTAAAGAAACTAAATATGTGGATCCATTTAAGCATATAAATGAACCACACACTCAAAAGTTAAAAGATCTTGGTCTAATTATAGATCAAAACGGCATTCTTCATGAAGATGAAGATATTGCTAATGATGACATAGATCAGGTAGATTCTGTACCCGTAGGTCAGACTGATTCAGAAGATGATGGTACAGAAATACCAAATATAAATAATGATTATCCTGGTGTTGATTACGCTTTACAGTCTGAAATCATCCGTTTCTTCTCTAATAATCCAGCACCAGAACCATCACTATTCCGAGAATTTGCTACATCAATGGGTTTAGACCCTGATGATTTACAATATCAGGCAAATATTCTTCTAACACAACTTATTGATATCTATCTAAAAGATGCTGAAGAACTTGGATATGGTGATGCATTAACAACAGATAAAGAAATAGATCCTGAGATTGTAAAAATGGTAACTGCTGAGGACTAGTATGTTTCTCGACATTAGAAAAATTTGTAATTTAGTTATGGAAGGTGTTGCACCACAGCAACCAATGCAACAACCACAACAAGATTCAGCTCAACAACCTGCACAACAATCAGCTCCTCAAGATGCATATACTAACTTAGTCAATGCTGCACAACAAGTAAGTTCTGAAGCTGATCAAGCTGCTCAAGCGGTTAGTTCTTTAAAAGCTCAAGCTGCACAGTTAGCTCAACAAGCTAACGATTCAGCTCAGAAAGCTAGTAAAGCTAACGAAACTGCTCAAAAACATCAAATGCAAGCAGATTCACTAAATCAACAAGCCCAGCAAGTTCAACAACAGGCTGATCAACAAGAATCTCTTGTAAATGCTAAAAAACAAGTTGCTAGTGCTGTGTTGCAACAATCTCGTCAAGGATAATATAAATTGATTACGTATAATGATTTAATTGTTGAAGCTGTTACCCTCCCCCCAACGGGGTTATTCTGGAATTAAACGTTCCGAGGTAGGCCAGGGTTATGGCGGTTGGCTTGGTGCAGGAATTGGTGGTCTAGGTGCCAGTTTAGCACTTGCTCCTTGGGCTCAGGATTTTGCTGTACAAGGTGTTCGGGATGACATCGCGAGTGGTGAAGTAGATCCTAATAATTATAATCAAGTCATGGGTAGCGCTACAAAACATTCATTAATTTCGAGTTTACCAGCATTTGCTGCTTCAGCTCTTGGTGCTTATGCTGGTGGTAAAATTGGTAAAAATGTAATCTCGAATCCGAATAGCCCTATAGATGAAAAATCTAGACTTCAGCGTTTTGGGGCTATGATGGCACCACACGCTTCTGGTTTAGCAAGTATAGCAAATGCCGTTATTCCAGGTTCTGGTAACATTGGAGCTAATATATATAATGCGACAAAGGGTAATGCTGCTAAACTAGGCTATGGAACAACCGGTAGAGTATTCTCAGTCGCAACGCCATTGGCTGGACTTACGACACCTAAAGCACAACAAAAATAAATTAATAATAAAAAATGACTTTTAATTAATCGCATAGAGTCAGCACTTACTATTTTTTTATTATTTTTAACACATAAACGTAAATTAAAAAGTGAGTCATTTTAACATGTCAAATGAATTTTTTGGTTCATTAAATTTTTTTAAGTTGGATTCACTTTTAGAAGAAAGAAGTTTGTCTGCGATGGTTGCTAAGAGACGCAAAAAGGAATTAACAGAAGCTCAAGAACTTAATCGTAATAAATTTCTTTTAGAAAGTCGATATGAAATTTTTAAGGATGCTTTATCCAAAGCAAAACTTGGAAGCAAGGAATATGATGCAATACTAGAACAATGTATTAATCTATTTCTTGAAAAAAATGAACTAAAAGATTATTTTGACGATGATAAACGTCGAATGATTGTTAAGTTCGTTAAAGATGAAGCTCTTAATGATGAAATCGTCGGTGAATTTGACAATAAAAAGAATAAAAAAGATGAAAATCTAAAGTGGCCAAATACTGGAAGAATAACATTACGTGATGCTATTCCCAAAGATATGATCGGTCAAAATCCTGATGTTCCTTATTCAAAGAACGTAACAAAAATGTTTGTTGGTAATAATAAAGTTGATGGTGAACCATCCCCTTCATCTCCAACAAAAAGTAAGGAACCTAAGATGGAAGTAATTAATTAATTCATCATAAGGTTTAATATGTTTCAATATATTAAAGAAGAAAATGAACATAGTTCTGTTCTTGCATCACTAAAGCAAATTACCCCTTCTGATAGAACTGGTATTTCTGATTGTGGTGTGGGTGACAGATCTGATGTTGGTAAGACTCCAGCTGAAGGCCAAAGTCGAATTTGGGGAAATTTAGATAAGCAATCTAAAGGTATGACTGGAGAATTTGACACACAAGGAAAGGATAACTCTACAATGTTTACCTCTCACAAAAATTCTGCCGGTAGTGAAGATACTGGAACTTATACACCAGAGAAGTATCGTGCAATGCTTCGTGAAGAAGCTTCTGGTGACTCCACTGGTGTTTCTGCTGGTAGAAATAAAGTCAGTGCTGCATCCGGTTCTGCTAGTAGTCCTAAATATAAACAGGGTGCTGATACGGCTGGAAAGTGCTGCTGCGGTAAAACGCACAATACAATGACAGAATCTTTTAAAATTGGTAGTGCTCTAAGTATTGCCGCTTTAAATCTATTTAATGAAATGTATGTAAAGTAAATCTTTTTAAAAGGAGTACTTTACATTGTCTGAAAAAAATTATTTAAATAATTTACGCATTCAGTCTCTTGGATATATAATTATCCACGAAGCTGAAGAAGAAGTAAATCAACGTCGAAATAATGCATTAAAGACGGCCGCAATTGGTGCTGGAGCTGGTCTGGCGGGTGGTGCTTATGCTGCATCCCCACATGGTCAGAATATGATTCGTCGTGTTGGTCAAGGCATCTCTAATATGGCTAGACCAACAAACCAATCGAACACACAAACCCAACAGGGTGCAGCTAATCAACAAAATGTAACAACTGCTGCCGCTACAAACGCCGCAAATCAGGCTGGTAATAATGCACAAAATACGGGTGGTGCAATTCCACAAGATGCTACGTCAGCCATCCCAAATCAGGTTGAATGGTATAGAGGTCGAGATATTTTAAGTAGTGGTACTAATGCTAATAGGACTTTAACAAATACTGCATGGGGACAGAATTTAAAACCTCAACAACCTATAGCTCAACCACAAACAAATCAACAAACTCAACAACCACAACAAAATACCACTCAACCCAATCAAGCTCAACCTGTACAGCAACCGGCTCAACAAGCTGCTCAACCGACTAATCAGGCACAACCAACACAGCCTGTCCAGCCGACACAACAACCACAAGCTACACCAGTAACACCGGAGCGACCAGTTCAATACGCTCTTCCTGGACAACCACAGCAACCTAATTGGATGCCAAATCAATCAACCCCAGATGTTGAAAGACAATTCAACCAAGCTGCCGCTGATTTAAATAACAGAACTAATGCAACTCCGAATGTAGGTAATGTGAATGCTGGTGGTAATTCCGCTTCTGGTACTGTAAAAGACGTTACACTTGATCCGAATACTCCTGTACCCAATAATGTTTCATATACACCAAGTTATGTTCCACCAAGTTTAGAGACGTCAACAACATTTAATAGATCAATGCCAAGTCCATTTGGTCCAAGAACGTCTGACTCTGTACAACTTGGTAGAGAAGCTGATACAATTAATGCTCCCAATTTAAATATTGGTCTTGGTAATAGACAGGGTGTTTTTGATCAAACATTCAGACAGGATGGTCAACCGACTGGCTATTTGGATGCTGCTAGAAATAGCGGTATTAATACTCCAAATCCTGTGCGTGCTTCAACCGAACCTCCTGTTTGGGATAGAGTGCGTGGTTGGTTCTCTAGTGATAAAGATGATGCTAGCCAAGATACACCAACTTCTGATGGTGAACAATCTTTCTTAGATAAAGTATATGGTGGTTTAGCTGATGGTTATAAGCGTCTTACTGATGGTATTTCAAAATTGAATACACCACCAGATGCATCATATACTCCACCTAAAATAGACCCAGATGATTATGTTTAATCATTAGTAGTATGTTAAAGAATTACTTTATTTGCTACGAATCTGAAATAGACGCTGATTTACTCTCAAAATACTTTGGAAATAATCTTTCACCTGGTATTTACGCACTTCCCGAAGATTCATTAAACAATGATGAACAAGATGAAATAGATAGTTCGGATGAAAATAAAAGAAATTATACGGATCCGGATAATGATAATTTAAATGCTTTTCAGAAAAAAGCTATAGAACAACAACAATTATCAAATTCTATTCAAAGGTTACAAGATCCAGATTTTGATCCTATTGCTAGTTTATCACAGGATGAACTACAGAAATTTAATTACGAAGTCGCCCCTTTAAAAAAGATATATTTGTTTAATAAACTTATTTCGTTAAATACGAAATTAAAAAACAACTTTCAAATGAATACAGACCTTGACATCCTAATTAAATTTGGACCAAGTTTGTCATATGAGACCATGCTAACATTAGCACTAAGTATTTTAAATAGTCTAAAAGCAACAGCTCAGGATAATCAAAATCAAAGTAACATGCAAATTAATCAAAATGATTTAAGTGGAGAAAATACCAGTAATGAAAAATAAACAATATACTTTTTTTTGCGATCCGGTTTCAAATAAACCAGTAGAGGTACTAACTGAAGCTACTAATTCAGATGGTTCGCTCAAAGTTGTGTTTAAAGCTCGTTTGCAAACGGCAAACGAAAGAAACCAGAACCGTAGAATATATTCACGTGAAGTGTGTGAATCAATTGTTAATCAGCTCAGTCCTAAAGCAAAGGATAGAAGCTTATTAATGGAAGTGGATTAACACATCTTATAGGTCCACTATAATCTCGTCCACATAATTTAATTTGTCTAAATTAACAGTTAACTAACATCTAAAATTTGTTTAATAATCTGATATACTTTTAATAAAAGAATATTTTTAAATAAGTTCATAATAATTATCCATTAAATAAAGGAAATAAAAACTTAACATAAAAAATGACACACAATAGTTTTAATATGCGCATATTTTTTAATAGTTAAACACATATCTGAAGTAATATAAACTTATGCACGAACGCAACATCGTTTAACTATGAAAATTGAATTATTTTAGTCACAATGGAATTATGTTGAATATATTTTTCACCTATGTAATTTTAAATCAAAATAATTTATACAGATTTTAGAATAGAGTTAATTATTAACGACTATGATGTGGCAGCCGTTTTAATGAATGGTTATGGAATAGTCTAATCTGAGGATATATTAAAATTATATTCTCTAGTCGATGCACCCAATGGTGTTATCTGATAATCCAGCACACACTAAACGCAGAGCAACAGCTATTCACATCAAAGATTGTGGTTGCTTAATCCGCCGTATATATATGGAGGGAAATGATGTAATTGGTGAAATTGAAACTCTGTCAAATAGAAACGGACAAGATATTGCCAATCTGGTCGCTAGAGATAAAGTGAATATTGGATTTTCACTTAGAGCTTTAGGTGGTGTTAAAACAGATCCAGATGGAACTGTTATTGTGCAATTACCCATTCGTGCTATTACTTATGACATTGTTTCAAATCCATCTCACGCATCCGCAAGAATTGTTGAGTATCTACCAGAATCTTGCTCTGAAATGAATAGTCTTGCTAACGGCGACATTATATATGAATCCGCCGATAGTAGTGATGTCCAGTTCCTAGTTGAACAGGATAGTATTAATATTAACAATCAAATTAATTTAGAAGAATCTAATTTCATTAAATCTATTATTAACGATCAATTTAATAATGCTGTCAGGCATATTAGATTTAAATTTTAAAAATAAAAAGAAAAAACATACTCGAACAAACAAAATGGAGGTTTGTTAGTTTTTTATGTCCACTTTGTACGACAATTATCCGATAGATTATATCTAGTAATAATAGATATAAAACTTGGTATTGCTTACATAAATTTAACGATGGGAAAAATTCATCTCCAGATTAACTCATCATTAGGTATTAACAAATGTCTAATCTACAGACTATAGAATTTAACTAAAGTTATAAGTCTCCATTAATCATTTTTCTTATTTTAATTAGTATGATATAGTCGTGAACGTAATTTTTATTTT
>OHSI01001274.1_pt1 | contig 13431 bp, 10 predicted proteins | sample 1578641 | NCBI WGS metagenome assembly OHSI01 (sample SAMEA3879535, study PRJEB24766) | human gut metagenome | biome: human-associated habitat; feature: feces | place: USA | collected 1985/1987 | reverse complement strand
TCAAAGCCGCCCCGCCGCCGTATGTTCCACTCGTTTTCCGTTCCCCATGATACCATAAAAAAACAAGATTTGCAAGTGACGATGAAATTTGGTATAATAAATCTAAATATGGCGTGAAATTTTTGGGAGGAACAAAGGATGCAGCTGCTTTTCAATGTCCCGCCCGAAGCCGATGGCGTGCTGCTGCGCGGCTTTCTGCGCCGGTGTGCCGTCTCCACGGAGCTGGCCCGGGCGGTCAAATTCCATGGCAGCGGCTTTTTTGCGGACGATGTTCCCATTCTGGCCAACCGCCGTGTGCAGGCAGGGCAGGTGATCCGCTTTGCGCTGCCCGCCGACGGCCCCGGCGTGGAGCCCCAGCCTGAGATCCCGGTCAGGGTCGTTTACGAGGATGCTTTTGCCGTGGTGCTGGAAAAGCCGCCCCATCTGGCGGTCCACCCCACACTGAACTACCCCCGGGACACCCTGGCCAACGGCTATGCCGCCTGGGCGGCTGCCCACGGCGAAAGCCCGGTGTTCCGCCCGGTGAACCGGATCGATAAAGACACCAGCGGGCTGGTACTGGCCGCAAAGAACGGCTATGCCGCGCCCCTGCTGGCCGAGGGCGTGGAAAAACTCTATTACGCCATCGTGGAGGGCGAACTGCCCCTTGGCCCCGGAGTCATCGATGCCCCCATTGGCCGGAGAGGGGACAGCATCATCGGGCGGTGCGTGACCCCCGAGGGCAAGCCCAGCCGCACCGAGTATACCATATTAAAGGCAGCGCAGGGCCTGAGCCTTGCCGCCTGTGTTCCCGTGACGGGCCGCACCCATCAGATCCGGGTGCACTTTGCGTCCATCGGCCACCCGCTGGCCGGGGACGACCTTTACGGCGGGCACCGTGACCGCATTGCCCGGCAGGCGCTCCATTGCGCCCGGCAGAGTTTCCGGGTGCCGGCTTACAGCGAGGTGCCCGGCGGCATCCGGCTGGAAACGCCGGTGGAGGAACACGCCCGCACCGTTGCAGTGGAGAGCCCCCTGCCCGAGGATATGCGGGCATTGCTGGATGCTGAAATATGAAAATATGGTGAAACCTCTGTGAAAGCTCTGCCCAAATTTTGTGACAAGCCTTGTATCGGCCCGGGCAGAGTGTATAATTGATATGAATTTGTAACTTTCGACCCAAAACGTCAGGAAGGAGCAACCCCTTTTGATCGAAGAAAAAACAAAGGAGCCGCAGAGCCAGGCTCCTGCAGCGCCGGTGAAGGGCAGAGAAAAACTGCGAAGCTTCTGGGCAAAGGTCCAGATCTCCGGCCTGCTGCGGCGGCACCGTTTCCGCCGCAAAACGCAGCGGCACATGAATGATGTGGCCAAAAAGCTGCGGGCCAGTGCCGTGGTGCTGACAGTTGGCGAGGCACTTTATGCACTGGGCTTTGCGGCAGAGTACATGGTGGTGCGCACAGGGCGCGGCATTGCTGCCGTGGCCCACAGACTGGCCCGCTGGTGCAGGAATGCCCGGCATACCATCATTGCAACAGCCTTTCCCGGTGCGGCGCAGATGTTCAAGGATCTGCTGGCACCGCTTTACCTGTTCTTCAAGGGCCTCGGCGCTGTGGCGGCCCACGCCAACGACGTGCGCCGGGAGCGGGGCTTTGGTGCTTCCGTAAAAGCGGCCGGGCGCTATTTTGTGGGCGGGCTCAAGCGCAACCTGAGCCTGCTGCCCCGGACGGCAATGTACATCCTGCCCCTGTGTATGCTGGCCGTGTTCGTCACGGTCTGGAACAGGACGATGGCCCAGCCCTATGCGCTGGCTGTGCAGGTGAACGGCCAGACCGTTGGCTATGTGGCCAATGAGGAAGTGTTCAACCTCGCAAAAGAGGATGTGATGCAGCGCATCAACTACGCCGGTTCGGACAAGACCGAGCTGACCATCGAGCCGACCTATACCATCTCCGTGACCCACAAGACCATGGACGAGAGCGAGACGGCGAACGCCATTCTGCAGAGCGCCAGTGACCAGATCAGTGAGGGCACCGCCCTGTATCTGGACGGGGAACTGACGGCAGTCTGCTCCGATGGTGACACCCTGCGCAGCTATCTGGAGAGCCTGCTGGCCCCCTACGAGGATCAGACGGACGAGAATATCAGCGTGGGCTTTAACAAAAATGTGACGCTGGAAGATGGAATCTACTTCAACGACAGCTTTGAGGATGACAATTCCATCGAGAATATGCTGACCGGCGTGCAGCAGCAGGAGAAGATCTACACGGTCAGGGCGGGCGATACCCTGTGGGACATTGCCCAGAAGAACGACCTGACCTTCCGGGAGCTGTGTGCCCTGAATACGAATTTCAAGGGTGCTCCCCTGACCGAGAACTCCAATATCCAGGAGGGCGACCAGCTGATCGTGACCAAGCAGGAGGCTCTGCTGGAAGTCCGCATCACCAAGGTGGAGACGCGGGAGGAGGAGATCCCCTTCGGCACCGAGACCACCCAGTCCAACGAGTACACCAAGGGTACCACCAAGACCCTGCAGGAGGGCCAGAACGGCCTGCGCCGCGTCACCATGCAGAACGTCTACGATACCAATGGCGTGCTGCTGGAGCAGACCATCCTTTCCACCGAGACCATCCGGGAGCCGGTGAACAAAAAGGTGGTCGTTGGCACCAAGAAGGTCACGAAGTACGGTGCGGCGGCATACATCGGTGGCAGCGGTCAGTTCATCTGGCCTGTGCCGGGCTACCGCAACTGCTCACGCTGGTATAGCAGCGGCCATAAGGGCGTGGATATCTGTGCCTCTGCCGGTACGCCCATCTATGCATCGGCGGGTGGCACTGTGACCAAGGCGGGTTATAACAAGGCCGGTGCCGGTACGGGCTATGGTTATTCTGTGATCATCAGCCACTCCGGCGGCTATACCACGGTCTATGCCCACTGCCTGTCTCTGGCGGTCAGTGCGGGCCAGACCGTGCGGCAGGGCCAGCTCATCGGCTATGTGGGCAGCACGGGCCGCTCTTCCGGCAACCACTGCCACTTCGAGATCCGCCGCAATGGCTCGTACATCGCACCGCAGAGCGTGTTCTCCGGAAAGCGATAAATCAGAACAGAACCTCTCCGGCAATGCGAAGCATAAACTTGGCTCCCCTATCAGGCAACAACGACGACCGCCGCCAGTGGCGGATGAAGGGAGGCGTTGTTGGGGCAGCGGCCAGCAGGACACGAGTGCAATACTTTGCACGAAGTGGAGGCTGGGAGCCGCAACTCGTATGCTGGCGTGAAGCGCCTGAGAGGTTTATTTTACAAACAAAAAGGAGAATGATTATGGCAACACCCCACATCAGCGCTGAAAAAGGCGATTTCGCAAAGACCGTCCTGATGCCCGGCGATCCGCTGCGGGCAAAGTTCATCGCGGATACCTTCCTCAAGGATGTCCGCCAGGTCACCGGTGTCCGTGGAATGCTGGGCTTTACCGGCACCTATGAGGGCCGCCCCATCAGTGTGATGGGCAGCGGCATGGGAATGCCCTCCATCGGCATCTACTCCTACGAGCTGTACAAGTTCTACGATGTGGACAACATCATCCGCATCGGCTCTGCCGGCAGCTACACCGACAAGGCCAAGCTGTTCGATGTGGTGCTGGCCGCCGGTGCCGTGAGCGAGAGCAATTATGCCCGGGTCCAGAGCGGCTTTGAGGGGGACCTCACCCTGCCCAGCCAGACCCTGAACGACAAGCTGCGCGCTTCTGCCGCAAAGCAGGGCATCCCCCTGATCGAGGGCAACATCCATTCCTCCGATGTGTTCTATCGCCAGCCCTCCGATGAAAAGCCCACCTACTGGGAAAAGCTGCGGGATGAGCGCGGCTGCCTGTGTGTGGAGATGGAGAGCTTTGCCCTCTTCGCCAACGCTCAGGTCCTGGGCAAGAATGCCGCCTGCCTGCTGACCATCTCCGACAGCTTCGTCTCCCCGGAGATCACCACCGCCGAGCAGCGTCAGACCAGCTTCACCAACATGATGAAAGTCGCACTGGGCGCGGAGTACTAAGTTTATTTTTGAGAGCGAAAGAGGGCTGTTGCCAAAAAGCAACGGCCCTCTTTTTAGGTGTCAGTATAGTGCCCGAAGCAATCTCATTTAATCTACCTCGATCAAATCGTGCTCAGTGAGTTTGGCTTTTCCGGTATCGATGTCGTGGACGATCTGGCGGAGATGATTGATGTTGCTTTCCGAGTAGAACGGGTCGGCGGAAACCTCAAAGGGAATGCGGTGCTCCCGGGAAACTTTTTTGGCGAAAATCGTGAATGCCGTTGTCATAGAAAGTCCCATCTCGGCGCAAACCTCTTCCATGTTGCGTTTCAGGTCTGGGTCCATCCGGAAGTTCACATTGACTGCATTTGCCATTCTAATACACCTCCTTCTTGATTCTATTATATGCGTCTGTAATGAAAAATGCAAGAACTTTCGTTACATGATAAATGAATAACGAGAAATCTCTTGAAGAATTTGAGAACACGCCGTATAATTGAAGTGCAAAAGAGGGGATGAAAGATGAACGACTTTCAACCAAATCAGGATATCTGCCTTGTACCTTATTACCCAGCCTATGAAATTGCCCTTCCGTGGTATCAGGACGCAGAACTGTGCCATCATGTAGATAATCAGAATCGCATTTATGACCTGTCTATCCTGAAAAATATGTACCAGTATCTGGATAGTCATGGTGATTTGTTCTACATTGAATATAAGGGCATTCTGTGCGGAGATGTATGCTTGCAGACAAGCGGAGAAATTTCGATTGTGGTCTGCAAAGAGTATCAGAATCGGCACATTGGGAGAACAGTGATTGGGAAGATTCTTGCACTGGCAAAAGAGAAGAAGTATCCGCAATGCTATGCAGAAATTTATTCTTTCAACAAGCAGTCCCGCAAAATGTTTGAAAGTATAGGATTTGTTCAGAAAGACGCAGAAACGTTTGTTTATACTTTAGAATGAAAAGGAGGCCCCTATGACCAATCTGACTTTAGACGAAAAGAAAGCCCTGATCCGGATGGCACTGGAAGCCCGGGAGCAGGCCTATGTGCCTTACTCCGATTTTATGGTGGGTGCTGCCCTGCGGGCCGAAGATGGCCGCATCTTCACCGGCTGCAATGTGGAAAACGCCGCTTTCACCCCCACCAGCTGCGCTGAGCGTACGGCCCTGTTCAAGGCGGTGAGCGAGGGCGTGACCCGCTTCACCGATATTGCCGTGGTTGGTTCCCGCCGCGGCGAGGTGAACAAGCAGATCACCTCACCCTGCGGGGTCTGCCGTCAGGCGCTGTTTGAGTTCGGCGGGCCGGAGCTGAATGTCATCATGGCAAGAAGCCCGGAGGACTTCATCGAGCGCAGCATGGACGAGCTGCTGCCCTTCGGTTTTGGCCCCTCCAACGTGGCGGGCAACAAAGCCGTGGAAGAGTGAGGCGGGAAGCGGATATTTTGCCAGAATTGGCGAAATGGTACGACTTTTACGCGAATTTTACAAAAAATCTGTAAAGATTTTGTAATCGGAAATGCCTTGCTTTCCTCACATGACCCGGCTATACTTGAGCCAGTAAATGTGCAAGTGTGCGCATTCCCTTTGTAAAGCGCAATTTTTAATGTATAAAAAGGAGAGTTTTCTTATGATGATTTCTCGTCGTAACTTCCTGGCTGTGGCTGGCGCTGCAGCTGCTGCCGCTGCTCTGACCGCCTGCGGTGGTTCTTCCTCTTCCACCAGCACCGCTTCTTCCACTGCTTCCTCTGCAGCTTCTGAGGCTGGCTCCGAGGCTGCTAGCAAGATCACAAAGGTCGCTCTGACCTGCGATACCGGCACGATCGATGACGAGAGCTTCAACCAGGCTTGCTGGAGCGCTGTTTCCAGCTACATGGGCAAAGACTGCCAGTATTACATCCCCGAGGCTGACGCTTCCGATGAGGACCGTGAGACCATGATCCGTCTGGCTGTCAACGAAGGCGCTGACGTTATCGTCTGCGTGGGCTACCTGTACGGTGCTTCTCTGGCTTGGGCTGCTGAGCAGTACCCCAATGTCAAGTTCATCGCTGTTGACGTGACCCAGGGCGATATCGGCACCGATGAGATCCCCTCCAACTGCTACTGCATCACCTTCAAGGAGGAGCAGGCAGGCTATCTGGCAGGTTACGCCATTGCCAAGGACGGCAAGACCAAGCTGGGCTTCCTGGGCGGCATGGCTGTTCCCGCTGTCATCCGTTACGGCTACGGCTTTGTGCAGGGCGCTGATGCTGCTGCTCAGGAGCTGGGCCAGAACATCGACATCAACTACTTCTACGGCGGCCAGTTCTACGGCGATGCCAACATCACCTCCCGTATGGAGGGCTGGTATGCCAACGGCACTCAGATCGTCTTTGCCTGCGGCGGCGGCATCTACACTTCCGCTGTCGAGGCTGCTCTGAAGAACAACGGCTACGTTGTTGGCGTTGACGTTGACCAGAACTACATCGGCGCGAACGGCGTGGAAAAGGACGGCTACGCTTACAACCCGTTCATCACCTCTGCCATGAAGGGCCTGTCTGAGTCTGTCAGCACCGCTCTGGGCGACATCGAGGCCGGCGAGTGGAGCAACATTGCTGCTACCAACGGTAACTTCGGTCTGGAGGATGGCGACTATGTTGGTCTGCCCACTGCTGATGACAGCTGGAACTTCAAGACCTTCACCAAGGACGAGTACGAGGCCCTGAAGAGCAAGATCGCTTCCGGCGAGCTCGTTGTGGACAACAGCTCCGACGACGCTACCAAGCCCACCGTCAGCGAGTTCACCAAGGTCAACTACATCCAGTAATCGCTATCCCGGAATTACTCCCGTAATAGGGGCGGGGTGCTCATGCAGGGGCACCCCGCCCTTTTTGTATGCCTGTGTGGGAGAAACAGGTAGGAAATTATGCAGACCGTACAAAAGTAATACTTTTACTTGTGCTTTTTGACAAAAAATCAAAAAGCCGTGTGCAAACTGCAAAAAATCAGGTATAATGGGTTGTAGTATAGAAAAGGTGTCGTTACGGCACGAAAGGAGAGTGAGCAGATTGGCAGAGGATTTTGTGATCGAGATGCTCCACATTACCAAGGAGTTCCCTGGAATCAAGGCAAACGATGATATCACCCTGCAGCTGCGCAAGGGCGAGGTACATGCCCTGCTGGGCGAAAACGGCGCTGGCAAAAGTACGCTGATGAGCGTGCTGTTCGGCTTGTACCAGCCGGAAGCCGGTAAGATCCTCAAGAACGGCAAGGAGGTCGCTGTCCGCAACCCCAACGATGCAAACGCGCTGGGCATCGGCATGGTGCACCAGCACTTCAAGCTGGTGGAATGCTTCAGCGTGCTGGATAACATCATTCTGGGCGTGGAGCCCAATAAGCTGGGCTTTTTGCAGAAGGCTGAGGCCCGCAAGAAGGTCATGGCTTTGAGCGAGAAGTACGGCCTGCGTGTGGACCCCGATGCACTCATCAGTGATATCTCTGTTGGTATGCAGCAGCGTGTTGAGATCCTGAAGATGCTCTACCGCGACAACGAGATCCTGATCTTTGATGAGCCCACCGCTGTTCTGACCCCGCAGGAGATCGACGAGCTGATGGAGATCATGCGCGGGTTCAAGAAGGAAGGCAAATCCATCCTCTTCATCACCCACAAGCTCAACGAGATCATGGCAGTGGCAGACCGCTGCACGGTTCTGCGCAAGGGCAAGTATATGGGCACTGTGGACATCAAGGACACCACCAAGGAAGAGCTTTCCCGCATGATGGTCGGCCGCGATGTTCAGCTGCAGGTGGACAAAAAGCCCGCCGCCCCCGGTGAGGTGGTGCTGGACGTGCAGAACGTTACCATGCACAACGCCCAGCACAAGAAGGATGCTGTCAAGAACGTCTCCTTCCAGGTGCGTGGCGGTGAGATCGTCTGTCTGGCGGGCATCGAGGGCAACGGCCAGACCGAGTTTGTCTACGGCCTGACTGGTCTGGAAAAGTTCAACAGCGGCAAGGTGCTGCTGGACGGCAAGGAGATCACCAACGAGAGCATCCGCCAGCGCTCCAAGGACGGCATGAGCCATATCCCTGAGGACCGCCACAAGCATGGTCTGGTGCTGGATTACAGCCTGGAGAACAACATGGTGCTCCAGCGCTACTGGCAGCCCGAGTTCCAGCACAACGGCTTTATCCGCAGTGAAAAGGTGCGGGAGTACTCCGATAAGCTGATCGCCCAGTATGACGTGCGCAGCGGCCAGGGCAGCGCTACCATCGTGCGCAGCATGTCCGGCGGCAACCAGCAGAAGGCAATCATTGCCCGTGAGATCGACAAAGACCCCAAGCTGCTGGTGGCAGTGCAGCCCACCCGCGGCCTGGATGTCGGTGCCATTGAGTATATCCATAAGCAGATCGTGGATGAGCGCGACAGGGGCAAGGCTGTGCTGCTGGTCAGCCTGGAGCTGGACGAGGTGATGAACCTCTCTGACCGGATCCTTGTGATGTACGAGGGTGAGATCGTGGGCGAGTTTGACCCCAAGACCACCACGGTCCAGGAGCTGGGCCTGTACATGGCCGGTGCCCGCAAGCAGGGAAAGGAGTAAGCAGAAATGAAAAACAAAAAACTTTCCCACAACGGGCTGCAGGGTTCTGTCACCAGCGTGATGGCTGCCCTGCTGTGTATCCTGATCGGTCTGTTTGTGGGCTTCCTCGTGCTGCTGGCCATCAACCCGGCCCACGCATGGGCAGACGGCTTTGTCCGCATCCTCAAGGGCGGCTTCCATGATGCCCCCTATGGTGTCGGCAAGGAGCTGGCCAACGCCGCGCCCCTGATCATGACCGGCCTTTCCGTGGGCTTTGCCTTCAAGACCGGCCTGTTCAACATCGGTGCAGCCGGTCAGTACACGCTGGGCGCTTACGGCGCCCTCTACTGCGCCATCATGCTCAAGCTGCCCTGGTTCGTCTGCCTGCTGGCTGCGGCCATCCTGGGCGGTCTGTGGGGTGCCATCCCCGGTTTCTTCAAGGCCTACTTCAACATCAACGAGGTCATTACCTCCATCATGTTCAACTGGATCGGCCTGTACCTTGTCAATGAGCTGGTCTACCAGAACGGCACCGGCCCCATGTATGATGTGCGCAACACCCGCACCCTGAACCTGGGCAAGAACGCGGATTTCGCCCAGTCCGTTATCCCGGACTTCGGCCTGAACAAGCTGTTCCAGACCAACAGCACCACCATCGCCATCTTCCTGGCCGCTGTGGTTGCCATCCTGATTTGGGTGGTGCTGAACAAGACCACCTTTGGCTATGAGCTGAAGGCGGTCGGCCTGAACAAGAGTGCTGCCCGCTACGCCGGTATCAACGAAAAGAAGAACATCATCCTCTCCATGGCCATTGCCGGTGCGCTGGCAGGCTTTGGCGCGGGCCTGTTCTACCTGTCCAACGTGGGCCAGTGGAACCCCCTGAACTCCACCAGCCTGCCCGCCATGGGCTTCAACGGCATCTCCGTTGCCCTGCTGGCAAGCTCTAACCCCATTGGCACCATCTTCTCGGCCCTGTTCATCTCCCACATCTCGGTGGGCGGCACCTTCCTTTCCACCAAGTATTACCCCACGGAGATCGCCGACCTGATCAGCGGTATCATCATCTACCTGTGTGCATTCTCCATGCTGTTCCGCGGCAAGATCCAGAAGCTGCTGTTCAAGAATGCGGACAAGACCAATGTGAACGCAGAGCCTGCCCCGGCGGAAAAGGCCAACGCGAAGAAGGAGGGCAAGTAAGATGCTGCTTTTGATCAAATATACCCTGCTGTATGGCATCGTTCTGATGCTGGTGGCACTGGGCGGTATGTTCAGTGAGCACTCCGGCATCATCAACATCGCGCTGGAAGGCATCATGGTCATCGGCGGTGTGGCGGGTGTTCTGACCCTGACCATGCTTCCGGCCGACATGTCGCCGTTCCTGGTGGTGCTGATCTCGGTTCTGGTGGCTGCGCTGGCCGGCATGGTGTACAGCCTGCTGCTGGCCTTTGCCTCCATCAACCTGAAAGCGGACCAGACCATCGGCGGCACAGCCCTGAACCTGCTGGCCACCGCCATTGCCGTGGTCATTGCAAAGTATTTCAGCGACAGCGGCAGCGCCAAGCTGAACTATTCCAACAAGCCGTTCCTGTTCAGCATCGGTGGCCTGGAGCTGAGCATCTTTGTGCCGTTGGGCATCGTGCTGCTCGTCATCAGCTATGTGGTGCTGTACAAGACCCGCTTCGGTCTGCGTCTGCGCGCCTGCGGCGAACATCCTCAGGCAGCCGATTCTGTGGGCATCAACGTCTACAAGATGCGCTACGCGGGTGTGCTGCTTTCCGGTGCGCTGGGCGCTATCGGCGGTCTGGCCTATATCGTGCCCCCGGTGCAGACCTGGAACTTTGAGGTCGGCGTGGCTGGCGCGGGCTTCCTTGCACTGGCTGTTATGATCTTTGGCCAGTGGAAGCCCTTCAACATCTGTGCCGCCGCCATGTTCTTTGCCGTGTTCAAGAGCCTGGCAAACATTGCGGACTCCACCTTCCTGGCGCAGCTCCACTGGTCCAGCAACATCTATAACATGATGCCGTTCATCGCATCCATGATCATTCTGGCCTTTACCTCCAAAAACAGCATGGCCCCCAAGGCTGAGGGTATCCCTTACGACAAGGGTTCCCGCTGAGCGAGGTTTGTTCCAAGGGCGCAGCTGCTTTTCCGGGCAGCTGCGCCCTTGGTGTTCAAAACCCGACAAAGGAGACGGAATGTGGATTGCCTTTGTCAAAAAGTCTGTTATAATGGAATTTATTGAAAGTCATACTGTCAGACAGGAGAATTGCGATGCGTATTTATGATCTGATTGCGAAAAAGCGCGATGGCGGTACCCACACCCGGGAAGAGCTGGAGGCCATTGTCAACGGCTTTGTCAGTGGGGAAGTGGCCGATTACCAGATGGCTGCCTGGATGATGGCGGTCTACCTGCGCGGCATGACCAACGAAGAAACAGCCGAGCTGACGGACGTGATGGCCCACAGCGGCGTGATGGTCGATCTTTCCCCCATCCCCGGCATCAAGGTGGATAAGCACTCCACCGGCGGCGTGGGCGATAAGACCACCCTTGTGATCGCCCCTGTGGTGGCGGCCTGCGGTGTGAAGATTGCCAAGATGAGCGGCCGCGGCCTGGGCCATACCGGCGGCACCATTGATAAAATGGAGAGCGTGCCCGGCACCAGAACTGCCCTTTCGCAGGAGGAGTTCTTTGCCCAGGTGAACAAGATCGGGCTGTCGGTCATTGGCCAGAGCGAGGGCATTGCCGTGGCGGATAAGAAGATGTACGCCCTGCGGGATGTGACCGCCACGGTCAGCTGCATCCCGCTGATCGCCTCTTCCATCATGTCCAAGAAGCTGGCCTCCGGCTCTGATGCCATCCTGCTGGATGTGACCACCGGCACCGGTGCCTTTATGAAGACCGTGGACCAGAGCATTGAGCTGGCTGAGCTGATGGTCGCCATCGGCACCCACCATGGCCGCCGGGTGGCCGCCATGATCACCGATATGGACACCCCTCTGGGCCATAACATCGGCAACAGCCTTGAGGTCATGGAGAGCATGGACGTGCTCAAGGGCAAGGGCCCTGCCGACCTGACCGAGGTCTGCCTGCAGCTGGCCGCCAATATGCTGGTGCTGGCAGGCAAGGGTACCCCGGCGGAGTGCCGTGCCATGGCACAGGCTGTGATCGCGGACGGCTCTGCCTTTGCCAAGTGCAAGGAGATGTTTGCGGCCCAGGGCGGCGACACCCGTGTGCTGGACGATTACAGCCTGTTTGAGCAGCCCGCAGCCAGCTTTGAGCTGCTGGCCGAGCAGGATGGCTACATCGTGGCCAACGATGCCGAGAAGATCGGCTCTGCCAGTGTGCTGCTGGGCGCTGGCCGCCAGAAGAAGGGAGACCCGCTGGACTTTGCGGCCGGCATCACCCTGCACAAAAAGCGCGGCGACTATGTGCACAAGGGCGAAAGCCTGGCCACCTTCTACGGTGCGGCAGATAAGTTTGAAGCCGCTGCTGCGGAGTACCGCAGCGGTCTGGTCTATGGTGCGGAAAAGCCCGAGGAGGCCCCGCTGGTCTACGCCCTTGTCACCAAGGACGGCGTGGAGCGCTACTGAGAAAGCATCCTTCCCGCAAGGAGGGAGGAACGGAAAGGACATTTTCTATGAAGATCATTCTGGTGGGCTGCGGCAAGGTCGGCACAGCGCTGGCACGACAGCTCAGCGAGGAAGGCCACAATGTCACGGTCATCGATACCAACAAGGCCCGTGTGGAGCATATCAGCGAGTCCTATGACGTGATGGGCATTACCGGCAACGGCTCCTCCATCACAACGCTGTCCGAGGCGGGGATCGAGGAAGCGGACGTGTTCATTGCAGTCACCGGCTCGGACGAGTTGAACCTGCTCTGCTGCATGTTTGCCAAAAAGGCGGGCCATTGCCACGCCATTGCCCGTGTGCGCAACCCCTCCTACAGCCATGAGCTGGACTTCATCAAAAAGCAGATCGGCATTTCGGCCATCATCAACCCGGAGATGGCGGCGGCGCGGGAGATCTCCCACCTGCTGCGCTTCCCCGGTGCCAGCAAGATCGATACCTTTGCGGAAGGCCGGGTGCGGCTGATCAAGTTTACTCTGACCGAGGCACAGGCACTGGACGGCGTGGCCATCCGGGAGATCCCCACCCGGCTTAAGAGCGATATCCTGGTCTGCGCTGTGGAGCGCGACGGCGGGGTCATCATCCCCAACGGTAACTTTGTGCTCCAGACCGGCGATCAGGTCACCTTCCTTGCAACGCAGGAAAAGGCCCACGCGTTCTTCCAGCGCATCCATCTGGCCGTGCGCCCGGTGCGCAATGCCCTCATCGTGGGCGGCGGTGCCATTGCCTTCTACCTGAGCCAGGAGCTGCTGGAAAACCATGTCCGGGTGCGGATCGTGGAGCGGGACCCCGCCCGCTGCGATGTGCTGGCCCAGGCCCTGCCCGAGGCACAGATCCTGTGCGAGGACGGCTCCAACCGCGAGTTCCTGCTCTCCGAGGGCCTGACCTCCACCGAGGCCTTTGTGGCCCTGACCAACATCGACGAGGAAAATGTCCTGCTGACCCTCTTTGCCAAGAAGCATTCCAACGGCAAGCTGGTCACCAAGATCAACCGCCTGGAATTTGACGATATCCTGGCCGGGCTTGATCTGGGCAGCATCGTCTACCCCAAGTACATGACCTGCGATTACATCGTGCAGTATGTGCGCGCTTTGCAGAACGAGGCAGGCAGCAACATCAAGACCCTGTACCGCATTCTGGACGACCGCGTGGAGGCGCTGGAATTCACGGTCCATGAGAAGAGCCGCGCCACCGGTGTGCCCCTGAGCCAGCTCCACCTGAAAAAGAACCTGCTGCTCTGCTGCA